>OLVW01000059.1_pt1 | contig 102111 bp, 86 predicted proteins | sample 1673301 | NCBI WGS metagenome assembly OLVW01 (sample SAMEA3178941, study PRJEB25190) | human gut metagenome
AGCATAACCTTGCCAAGGTTAGGGTCGCGAGTTCGAGTCTCGTTTTCCGCTCTTTCGGAGAAATCGACAATTTGTTGGTTTCTCTTTTTTTATGCCATAAGTTTGTTTCTTATTGCCGAGAATGTATATATTTGCGGCTGCAATATTAAAACTTTGTAGATGATGAAAACTTATGATATTTATTTCTCGGATGGAGTGTCTAGCGACAACAAAGGTTTCTTTATAAAAACGGAAGAGAAGGCTATCCACATGGCGGAAGACATGCTGGTGAAAGGCAACAGCTATACGGAGGATTATGCCGGAGGAACAATCTCGGTAGTCGACTCGGAAGGGAATACCGTATGGAGCAAGCCTATCCCTGCGAAATAATGGTGAATCGGAATATTAATATAAAAAATAAGTGAAGTTATGTTCTCAGGAATAGTTGAAGAATATGCGGAAGTGGTAAGAGTGGTGAAAGATCAGGAGAATCTGCATCTGACGCTGAAATGTTCGTTCGTGGATGAGCTGAAGATTGACCAGAGTATCTCTCATAACGGGGTCTGTCTGACTGTGGTGAGCATTCAGGACGGGACGTATACCGTTACGGCCATGAAGGAAACCATCGACCGCTCGAATATCGGTCTGCTCAAGCCGGGTGATAAGGTGAACGTAGAACGCAGTATGCTGATGAACGGCCGTCTGGACGGACACATTGTTCAGGGACATGTGGACCAGACTGCTACTTGCGTGGCGATAGACGATGCGGAAGGAAGCTGGTATTTCACCTTCAAGTATGCTTTTGATCCGGAAATGGCAAAGCGTGGCTATTTTACAGTCGACAAGGGTTCGGTTACGGTAAACGGAGTCAGCCTGACGGTCTGCAATCCGACGGAAGATACCTTCCAGGTAGCCATCATCCCGTATACGTACGAGCATACCAATTTCCATACACTGCATGTAGGTAGTGTTGTCAATCTGGAATTCGATATTATCGGCAAGTATCTGAGCCGGATGATGCAGCTTACAAAATAATTTTCTATAAAGAAAAAGAGCAAAAATGAAACGCATGAATCATTTTTGCTCTTTTTTTATTCTGCCTCTGTGTGCTGGGGAGGCTGGTTTTACAGGTCTTTCAACAGTACCTGACTGTTGTTGTAGATGTATTCCTGACGTGCATGTTGCAGGATTTTCCAGGAATCGGAATATTGCCGGCGGTCAACCTTGAAGTCTTCGGAACCGGCAGAGTCCAGTTTTTCCAGCAGGAGGCCTACCGTCAGCTTGTTTATGTCCATGCCCGGAAGGTATCGGACGTCGCCTTTTTTCTCTTCTATTGTTTCGTATATCAGGTGTATGTCCTGTAGTTCATATAAAATCCGCTTGGTCAGCCGGATGGGTATTTTGTATTGCTTGCTGATTTCTTCGGCCGAATAGGGTTTCTTTTCCTCTGCAAAGTTCTTGCAGATGGCGGAAAGGATAAGGGTACAGAAGAAGTCATGGTAGCGGCGGCTGATGTGTGCGCTCTCTTTTCCGAAGTCGAACGACTCCAGGTTTTGACTGATGTAGTTCATCTCGGCACCGAAAAGACAGATGGTCCACGAAATCTGGGTCCACAACAGGAACATCGGGATGGCTGCAAAGCTACCGTAGATGGCGTTGTAGTTCGAAACCCATATCTGGCTGTTTACATAAAAGAACTGGAATGCCTGAAAGGCTGTTCCTGCCAGTATGCCTGGAAACCAGGCGTGTCTGAGCTTGACTTTTGTATTGGGGATAAACATGTAAAGCCCGATAAACATCCCCCAGGTAAGGGCGTAAGGAATAAGTCTTACTAAGAATTTCAGGATAGGAGCAAGCACTAGAAAATTGTCCATGCCCTTTATGTATGTTGTCATGAAGATGGTCAGACCGCTCGATATGACAATCAGCAGCGGCAGGAGCAGGATCATGGAAAAGTAATCCGTTATTTTCCGGAATACGGAACGCGGGCGCTTGACCTGCCAGATGGCGTTGAAGCTCCGCTCGATGTTGTCTGTCAGGATAAGTACGGTCCACAGCAACATAATCAGACCGATACCGATGAAGATACCGCTCTGGGCATGTTCCAGATAAGAGTTTATCCACGAAATAATCAGTTCGCTTTGCTGGCTTGCTACTCCTTGCCGGAGCTGGATTTCCATCAGGGTGTCGAAGCCGAACCCGCGTGCGATGGCAAACAGGATGGCAAGGATAGGAATGATGGATAGCAGGGTACTGTATGTCAGTGCGGATGCCCGAATCTGGATACGGTCGTTCAGAAACTGATCGACGGAAAGATAAACGATTTTAATGCATGAGTAAAGTTGTCGCCGTATGGGAGATACCTCATCTTCGGTGATTCTCCAGATGCCGACGGTGAGGAATTGCAGCCAGTTTTTTATTTTGGTATAGTTCATGGCGGAGAGATTTCGGTGAAAAAAAAGCAGTCGGTCTGTAAGCCGGGTTCTGTTCTCTGTGCCGAAGCGCAGAGTGTCTGTCATTTATCTACTCTCACTGTCACCAGTAAGCTCTAGCGGTCTACCCTCCGACGTGGGGCGAGCAACCCTCGTTAATGCCGGTTTACATGACCTTACAACTCCTAAGATGCACAGCCCGCATATCGCTATACGTCTGGTAGGCTCTTACCCCACCTTCTCACCCTTGCCTCTCCGGTGCGGACAGGCGGTTATTTTCTTCTGCATTACTCTACCCTTGCAGGCAGCTTTCTGTTAGGAAGTAGGATGCTCTGTGTTGCCCGGACTTTCCTCTTGTACCATAAGGTACCAGCGACAAACCGACCAACTGCTTTCTTGATGCAAAGGTACGTAAATAAAATGAATTTATGTCATTTTTGGCAGAAATATCTGTCCGGCGTGCAAACTGTCTGATAATGAATGTAAAATTGGCAGGTCGTAGTCGTTAACTGCGGTTAACGGACAATCTTTCTTTGTTAAAAGAGGGAAAAAAGAGGCAATGCCGAGTACAATCGTATGAATTTTGTTCTACTTTAGCAAATGAAATGTTAAACAACTATTGAAATTAACAATTTAAACACTATAAACGTATGAAAAAGACAACTAAAATCGCATTAGGGGCAGTCGCAGTGATGGCTGTCAGCGCAGGAGTGGCAGGGGTTACTACTTATACTCTTATGCAATCTAAGCAGGATAAGAATACGTCTTTCTATGATGAATTTCAAACAGCGACGAATACTCGCTATGCTGCTTTGGATGCGGCAAACATGCAGCCGGTCGACTTGACAAAGGCAGCAGAGAGCTCGTTGAACTCTGTTGTACATATAATGTCTGTTCAAAGAAGTAAAGTGAAGACTATACAGGGACAGCCTGATATATTCGATTTCTTCTTTGGCGACGGGCGTGGACGTCAGCAGCAGGTACAGACTCCGGAACAGCGTGGATTCGGTTCGGGTGTGATCATCTCGAAGGACGGTTATATCGCAACCAACAATCACGTAATCGACGGAGCGGATGAAATCTCTGTCAAGTTGCACGACGGACGCGAGATGAAGGGACGTGTTATCGGCGCCGACCCGACTACCGACCTTGCTTTGGTCAAGATTGAGGGAGATGATTTTCCGGCTATTCCGGTAGGCGACTCAGATCGTTTGAAAGTGGGCGAATGGGTACTGGCTGTAGGTAATCCGTTCAATCTGGGATCTACGGTTACGGCTGGTATCGTCAGCGCCAAGGCTCGTGGACTGGGTGCCAACGGTGTGGAATCGTTTATCCAGACCGATGCGGCTATCAACCAGGGAAACAGTGGTGGTGCGCTGGTCAACGCCAAGGGTGAACTGGTAGGTATTAATGCCATGCTGGTTTCTCCTACCGGAGCTTATTCGGGATATGGATTTGCTATTCCGACCAGCATCATGACAAAGGTGGTAACCGACTTGAAGCAGTATGGTACCGTACAGCGTGCTTTGCTGGGTATCGCCGGACGTAACATGGGTGATGAAACTTATCCGGATGAAATCCGCAAGGAACAGAAGGAACTGGGTATCAACGACGGTGTACAGGTTGTAGAAGTAACCGAAGGCGGTTCGGTAGACGGTATCCTGAAGGTGAACGATGTCATCATGGAACTGAATGGCAAGAAGATCAAGACCATGGCCGAATTGCAGGGATCACTTGCTAAATATCGTCCGGGTGATAAGGTTACGTTGAAGGTATGGCGTGATAAGAAAGAAAAGAGTTTCACTGTTACCTTGAAGAATGCGCAGGGTAATACGAAGATTGTAAAGAATGCCGATATGCAATTGCTGGGTGCTGCGTTCCGTGAAGTACCTTCCGACCTGAAGAAACAGTTGAATCTGGGGTACGGTGTACAGGTTACGGGAGTAAGCGAAGGCAGAATGGCCGACTGCGGTATCCGCAAAGGATTTATCATTCTGAAGGCAAACGGCAAGCAGTTGAAGACGGTTCAGGATCTGGAAGAGGTTATGAAAGCAGCTTCTCAGTCGCCCGACCAGGTATTGTTTATGGTAGGTGTATATCCGTCGGGTAAACGTGCCAACTATGCAGTCGACCTGTCACAGAATTAAGCATCAATTTTTAAGGTGATTGTTTTTAGGAAATAAAAAAAATATTTCAGGAAAAGTCCGGGAAGCAGACAAGCTTTCTGGACTTTTTTCGTTTTGTCACCTCGACTTTGCGTTTTCACCTTTTTTGCGAATACAAGCCTACCAATAGGTAGGTATTTTATGCTAAATTCCTTTCCACAGGCAAAAAAAAAAAGGATAATTGGAGGCGTATCTCTTTTTTTGCTAATTTTGCACAGATTTTGGCTGCGTGTGCCGAATGACGCGGCGGCGGCTTAAACGAAGATAATAACTAAAACATAAAGCATGATACACAAGGTATTAATCGCTAACCGTGGCGAAATTGCTGTGCGCGTGATGCGTTCGTGCCGTGAAATGGGCATTCGTACCGTGGCAGTCTTCTCGGAAGCCGACAGAACGGCACGCCACGTACTTTATGCAGATGAGGCTTGCCTGATTGGTCCGGCAGCATCTCGTGAGAGCTATCTGAACATTGATAAAATTATCATGGCGGCTAAGCGTCATGGAGTGGATGCAATTCATCCGGGATATGGTTTCCTGTCGGAAAATTCCGAATTTGCACGTCGTTGTCGTGAAGAAGGAATCATCTTTATCGGTCCCGATCCTGAAACAATGGATGCCATGGGTGATAAGATTTCTGCACGTAAACACATGATTGCGGCGGGAGTTCCGGTCGTTCCTGGAACGGAACAGCCTTTGCAGAGTGTTGAAGAGGCTAAGGAAATCTGTAATCGTATCGGTTATCCGGTAATGCTGAAGGCTTCTATGGGTGGAGGCGGTAAGGGTATGCGCCTTATTCATAATGAGTCGGAAGTGGAGGAAGCTTACAATACGGCCCGTTCAGAATCGATGTCGTCGTTTGGCGATGATACGGTTTATCTGGAGAAATTCGTAGAAGAACCGCATCATATCGAGTTCCAGATTCTGGGTGATAATTACGGTAATGCTGTACATCTGTTCGAGCGTGAATGTTCTATCCAGCGTCGTAATCAGAAGATTGTAGAAGAGACTCCTTCTCCATTCGTTACTCCCGAACTTCGTCAGAAAATGGGTGAGGCTGCTGTAGCTGCTGCCAAGGCTGTAAATTACAAAGGAGCCGGAACCATTGAATTCCTGGTCGACAAGCATCGTAATTTCTATTTCCTCGAAATGAATACACGTCTGCAGGTGGAACATCCTATCACCGAAGAAGTTGTAGGCGTGGATCTGGTAAAGGAACAGCTTCGTATCGCCAACAATGAACCGCTTCACTTCAAGCAGGAAGATCTGAAACAGCGTGGTCATGCCATCGAATGCCGTATCTGTGCCGAGGATTCCGAAAACAACTTCATGCCTTCTCCGGGTGTCATCCGTCAGCTGATGGAACCGAATGGTATCGGTGTGCGTATCGACAGCTATGTATACGAAAGCTATGAAATTCCTATTTATTATGACCCGATGATCGGTAAGCTGATTGTATGGGCTACTACCCGTGAGTTTGCTATCGAACGTATGCGTCGTGTGCTGTATGAATACAAGATTACCGGCTTGAAGACGAACATCGGTTATCTGCGTCATATCATGAATGTGCCCGACTTTGTAGAAGGACATTATAATACACTGTTTATCCCCAAGCATCAGGAAATGTTGCGTAAATGGGCCGGACAGAAGGAAGAAGAAACCGAAAATATCGCAATGATTGCAGCATACATCGATTATCTGATGAACCTGGAAGAAAATAACTCGGGCTCTTCCGATAATCGTCCTATCAGCCGCTGGCGCGAATTCGGATTGAAAAAAGGTGTATTGCGAATTTAAAGAAGATATTTATGGAAATACATATAGGTGACAGAGTAGCTGACGTAACGCTGGTCAGCAAAGAAGGCAATAAAGTACAGTTGACTATCGATGGTGTTCCTTACGATGTAGATATTGTAATGGCAGAAAACGGTAGTTGCTCTATCTTGCACGAAGGAAAGTCGTATAACGCTGAACTGATTCGTAAGGAAGGTGGAAAGAGCTATACGGTCAACGCCCATTACCAGTCATATAATATCGATATCATAGATTCACAAGCTAAATACCTTCGTATGCGTAAGAATGCCGACGAGAAGCAGCAGGATAAGATTGTTTCTCCGATGCCGGGTAAGGTTGTGAAGATTCCGGTAAAGGTAGGCGATCGCTTGCAGGCAGGCGACATTGTCGTTGTAATTGAAGCTATGAAGATGCAGAGTAATTACAAGGTAAACAGCGAATGTGTTGTTAAAGAAATCCTTGTAAACGAAGGTGACTCTGTAAACAGTAACCAGGTGATTATGACACTGGATGTAATTAAAGAGGAGGATTAAACTTATGACAACAGCAGAACAATATAAAAAATTTGAGGAGCTGGATAAGCTGGCTTCTCAAGGCGGAGGAGTAGAGCGTGTAGAAAAACAACATGCTAATGGTCATATGACTGCCCGCGAACGTATCGATATGTTGCTTGATAAAGGTACGTTCAATGAAATAGATAAATTGGTTATCCATCACTGTACCGATTTCGGTATGGATAAAAAGCATATTCCGGGTGACGGTATCGTTTGCGGTTATGGTAAAATTGATGGTCGTCTGGTTTATGTATACGCTTACGACTTTACCGTATACGGAGGTACACTGAGTGCTACCGGTGCGCAGAAGATTGTAAAGGTACAGCAACTGGCTTTGAAAAACGGTGCTCCGGTCATTGCTTTGAATGACTCGGGTGGTGCCCGCATTCAGGAAGGTGTAGGCAGTATCTCCGGATATGCTTCTATCTTCTATCAGAATACCATTGCTTCGGGTGTGATTCCGCAGATTTCGGCCATCCTCGGTCCGTGTGCAGGTGGTGCCTGCTACTCACCGGCATTGACCGACTTCATTTTCATGGTGAAGGAAAAGAGTCACATGTTTATCACTGGTCCGGATGTAGTAAAGGCTGTTACTCACGAAGAAGTCGACAAGGAAGAGCTGGGTGGTGCCTATACTCATAGCAGCAAGAGCGGTGTAACTCATTTCTTGTGCGAAACAGAGGAAGAAACTTTGATGAGCATCCGCGAACTGTTGAGCTTCTTGCCGTCCAATAACATGGAAGATGCTCCTTCTATCGCTTGTACAGACGATATCCGCCGTGCAGATGAATCACTGATGACAGTTATTCCTGATGATCCGAACATGCCGTACGATATCAAGAATATCATCGAACCGGTAGTAGACAATCATTATTTCTTCGAGGTTATGCCTCATTTTGCGAAGAATATCGTTGTCGGTTTTGCTCGTCTGGGTGGACGCTCAGTAGGTATCGTTGCCAATCAGCCGGCTTATCTGGCAGGTGTACTCGATATTGATGCTTCGGACAAGGCTTCTCGTTTCATCCGTTTCTGCGACTGCTTCAATATTCCAATCGTTACTTTCGAAGATGTTCCGGGATTCTTGCCGGGATGTACTCAGGAACACAATGGTATCATTCGTCACGGGGCAAAGATTGTATATGCTTATGCAGAAGCTACTGTGCCTAAGATTACAGTTATTACACGTAAGGCTTACGGAGGTGCATACATTGTTATGAACAGTAAGCCGATCGGTTCTGATGTGAACTTCTCATATCCTACAGCCGAAATTGCTGTGATGGGAGCCGATGGAGCTGTAAACATTCTGTATCGTAAGGCTACTCCGGAAGAAAAGGCTAAGGCGGTAGAAGAATACAAGGAAAAATTCTCTAATCCGTATCGTGCTGCCGAACAGGGTTATATCGATGAGATCATCCTTCCGAAGGATACTCGTTACAAACTGATTCAGGCACTTGAAATGACTCAGAACAAGAGTGTAAGCAATCCTCCGAAAAAGCATGGCAATATGCCTTTGTAATTTTGAAGGAATAATAGCATAAAACTTTTAAAACCATCTCTACTGATTGTAGGGGTGGTTTTATTTTTATATATGAAACAGTTGCTGGATAAGATAATCGGTTTAGTGTGTGCCGGATAGCCTTGAATCAATTCTTTAAGTATGATTCTTAAAATAACATTAAGGAATCCTTAAACACGTTTGAAAGTACATTGGTGCGTTGGCAGTTTCCTTTTTTGTGTCGATTTTTTTGTATATTTGAGGCGATAATATTTAAAGCTATCGGAAATAAGATGAAAAAATGGATTATGATGGCAGCATTGGTAGGCTGCTTGTTTACGGGAATGTCTACTGTACAGGCGCAGGAAGTGACTCCCGATGAAGTAGGATATATCGTAAAAGTAGGGGATGAGGCTCCCAATTTTGAAATGACACTGACCGACGGTCAAAAAGTGAAGTTGTCTTCTCTTCGCGGGAAGGTCGTCATGCTTCAGTTTACGGCAAGCTGGTGTGGAGTCTGCCGCAAGGAGATGCCTTTCATTGAACGGGACATCTGGCAGAAGCATAAAGACAATGCTTCGTTTGCACTTTATGGCGTAGACCGTGATGAACCGCTGGAAAAAGTGAAGGCATTTGCCAAGCAGACCAAGGTAACTTATCCGCTCGGTCTCGATCCCAGAGCTGATATCTTTGCCAAATATGCAGTCCGCAATGCAGGTATCACTCGCAATGTGTTGATTGATAAGACAGGAAAGATTGTGATGATGACACGTCTGTATAACGAAGAAGAGTTCTCGGTTCTGTGTAATAAAATAGATGAACTGCTGAAATGACACAGGTTAAGTATATTTTGCTCATCTTGTGTTGCCTGATAGTACTTCCCGGATTCTCTCGTAAGAAGAAAACTTCAGGGTACGAGCCACTGTTTGGTAAATCGCAGGCTGCTTATCAGATAACATCGAGTTCGTTGAAAGGTGCTACTTTTTATCTGGTCAGCGGACATGGAGGACCCGATCCGGGATGTATTGGGAAATATCATGGAAAGGAGTTGCACGAAGATGAATATGCCTACGATATCGTTTTGCGTTTGGGACGTGAATTGCTGAAACGTGGTGCTACGGTTCATTTCATCATTCAGGACAAGAAAGACGGAATACGGAATACTGCGGTATTGAATAACAGCAAGCGTGAAACTTGTATGGGAGAGGCCATTCCCTTGAATCAGGTAGCCAGATTGCAGCAACGCTGCGATGCCATCAATCGTTTGTATCGAAAAGAAAAGAGCAGTTACAAGCGGGCAATTTTTATTCATGTAGACAGTCGTAGCAAGGGAAAGCAGACGGATGTATTCTTCTATCATAGTCCGGGAAGCAAATATGGAAAGCGTCTGGCCGAACAGTTGCGTCGTACGTTTACAGCCAAGTACGACCGCCATCAGCCTAATAGAGGATTTGGTGGTACGGTAAGTGCGCGTAATTTGTTTGTGCTTCGTAATTCAACGCCTTATGCTGTCTTTCTGGAACTGGGAAACATTCAGAATGCCCGCGACCAGCAGCGTCTGGTCATCCCCGATAATCGTCAGGCACTGGCAAACTGGATTACCGAAGCGATAGTGAATGATTATAAGAAAAAATAAATAGTGTAGTCGTAAAAGGAATATTGGAAAGTTACTGATTGGCTACAAAATCAGAAAGAGTCGTATCAAATTCTGTCTTTGAGAAAATGATACGACTCTTTCTTTTGTCTTTAAGGATGTATTCTTTTCAGATTAAAACTCATCTTTACAGATCAGACTAAATACTCGTTTTTACTGGGTCTGGATCTTGACAATACATCCTTATTTTTAGGTCTTATGTCTGCCTGGTTTTCGTTTGTCCTTATTATGCATCAAAGAAGCAAGTATTTCATTACCTCTCTGATGATACCTTGTCCATTTGCAGCAGGCCGTTTGGATTTTATTCTTCAACGTTTTCGAGCAACAGTTCCATTACCTGACAAGCTGATTTGGCAACGGAAGTACCCGGGCCGAAGATAGCCATGACTCCAGCCTTGTACAGGAAGTCATAATCCTGTGCCGGGATGACACCTCCGGCAAATACCAGAATATCTTCACGTCCCAAACGTTTCAGTTCCGCGATAATCTGCGGAATCAACGTCTTGTGTCCAGCAGCCAGTGAAGAAACACCTACTGCATGTACGTCGTTTTCTACGGCTTCACGCGCAGCCTCTTCCGGAGTTTGGAACAACGGTCCCATATCCACGTCGAAACCACAGTCGGCAAAACCGGTAGCTACTACCTTTGCGCCACGGTCGTGTCCGTCCTGTCCCATCTTGGCAATCATTACACGCGGACGACGACCTTCCTTCTTTGCAAATTTTTCGGTCAGTTCGCAAGCTCTTGCGAAATCTGCATCCTTTTTACTTTCTGATGAATACACGCCTGAAATAGTTCTGATTACTGCTTTATAACGTCCTACAACCTTTTCGCACGCGTCGGATATTTCTCCCAGTGTGGCACGTACACGGGCAGCTTCCACAGCCAGTTCCAGCAAGTTGCCTTTGCCGGTACGTACACATTCGGTAATAGCTTCCAGTGCTTTGTCCACCTCAGCCTGATTTCTTCCTTCGCGCAGACGGCGTAAGTTTTCTATCTGTTCCTGACGCACAGCCGTATTGTCTACTTCCAGAATATCGATCGGGTCTTCCTTCTCCAGACGATACTTGTTCGTACCCACGATGGTCTGTTCGCCCGAGTCGATACGAGCCTGTGTGCGGGCAGCCGCTTCTTCGATACGCATTTTCGGAATACCGGTTTCGATAGCCTTGGCCATACCGCCCAGCTTCTCGATTTCCTGAATATGCTCCCATGCCTTGTGAGCCAGTTCGTTGGTCAGCGCTTCCACATAATAAGAACCACCCCACGGGTCAACATTCTTGCATATCTGAGTTTCTTCCTGAATATAAATCTGTGTGTTACGTGCGATACGTGCGGAGAAGTCGGTCGGCAGGGCAATTGCTTCGTCCAGCGCGTTGGTATGCAGTGACTGGGTATGTCCCAGTGCAGCAGCCATCGCTTCGATACAAGTACGTCCTACGTTGTTGAACGGATCCTGTTCCGTGAGCGACCATCCCGAAGTCTGTGAGTGTGTACGCAGTGCAAGCGATTTCGGATTCTTCGGATGGAACTGCTTCACAATCTTGGCCCACAGCATACGTGCGGCACGCATCTTGGCAATTTCCATGAAATGATTCATACCGATAGCCCAGAAGAACGACAGACGAGGAGCGAAAGCATCGATGTCGATACCCGCAGCTACACCGGCGCGCAGATATTCCAGACCGTCGGCAAGGGTATAAGCCAGTTCGATGTCGGCAGTGGCACCCGCTTCCTGCATGTGATAACCCGAGATAGAGATTGAATTGAATTTCGGCATCTTCTGAGATGTATATTCAAAAATATCCGAAATAATCTTCATGGAGAAGGCAGGTGGATAAATATAAGTATTACGCACCATGAATTCTTTCAGAATATCGTTCTGGATGGTACCTGCCATTTCTTCCAGTTTGGCACCCTGTTCCAGTCCCGCATTGATGTAGAACGCCATGATAGGCAGTACGGCTCCGTTCATGGTCATGGAAACAGACATCTTGTTCAGTGGAATACCGTCGAACAATACCTTCATGTTTTCCAGCGAGCAGATAGAAACACCTGCCTTACCTACGTCGCCCACTACACGCGGATGATCGGGGTCGTAACCACGGTGAGTCGGAAGGTCGAAGGCAACCGACAGACCTTTCTGACCGGAAGCCAGATTACGACGGTAAAAAGCATTCGATTCCTCGGCAGTAGAGAAACCCGCATACTGGCGGATCGTCCACGGACGGAAGGTATACATCATCGAGTACGGACCTCTCAGGTAAGGAGGAATACCCGCAGCATAGTTCAAGTGCTCCATGCCCTCCAGGTCTTCTTTCGTATAAACCGGTTTCACCTGAATCTGTTCCGGTGTTCTCCAATTGGCTTTGATGTCATTGGCCTTTTGCCATTCCATACCATTTTGAGGATGGAATCCGGCATATATGTCGATATTTTTAAAATTCGGTTTCATAGCATTACTTAATTCCTAACTTTTCATTATATTCTTTCAAGGTCTCCAATACGTTGCAGCGTACATGGATAAAGTTCTCTATGCCGGCAGCTTTCAGCTCTTCCATGCAGGCAGGAGCTCCTGCCACGATAAACATGGCTCTGCCGTTTACTGCCTTGAATGCTGGAATGGCATATTCGGCATACTCATCATCGCTCGAACAGATTACAACGATGTCGGCATGAGCTTTCATGGCTGCTTCCACGCCTTCCTCTACGGTCGGGAATCCCAGATTGTCGATAACCTCATATCCGGCACAAGCCAGGAAGTTGCAAGAGAACTGAGCACGAGCCTGACGCATGGCAAGGTTACCGATAGTCAGCATAAATGCCTTCGGACGCTTGCCGGAATGTTCAGTCTGCAAGCGGAGAGCCTCAAACTCACTGGCTGCACGGCTGGTTTCCAGTTTGGCGAAAGAAGCCTCTTCGTCGTGAGAATGTCCGCCTCCGCAGCCACATTTGTGCTCCAATGGAGCCTTATCTCCCGCCAGTTCGTTAAAGTTAGGATATTGATTGGTACCCAGCAAGATTTCCTTACGTTTGGAAACCGCCTCGTGGCGTGCCTTGTTGCTGGCATTTACAGCATTCTGTATCTGCTCAGTCAGAACAGACTGTACCATGCCTCCCGCATCTTCCACCTGAAGGAACAGGTCCCATGCCTGTTTGGCGATAGAAACAGTCAGGTTCTCAATATAATAAGAACCACCTGCCGGATCGACAATGCGGTTCAGGTGCGATTCCTCTTTCAGCAGCAACTGCTGGTTGCGTGCAATACGTTCCGAAAAATCATTGGGAGTTTCGTAGGTCTTGTCGAACGGACTGACCGTAATGGAGTTTACGCCGGCGATGGCAGCACTCATGGCTTCAGTCTGCGTACGAAGCAAGTTTACATGTGCATCAAACAATGTCAGGTTGAAGCTGGATGTTTCAGCATGAGCCACCATTTTGCAGGCACATTCACATTGAGGATTGTAAGCCTTTACGATGTCTGCCCATAACATACGTGCCGCACGGAATTTGGCAATTTCCATAAAATAGTTGGAACTGATGCCGAAATTGAATTTGATTTTCTTCGCAGCCAGATCGACAGGTACTCCGGCTTCAGTCAGGCGGCTCAGGTATTCGTTACCCCAGGCCAGGGCATAACCCAGTTCCTGATAAATATAAGCTCCCGCATTGTTCAGCTGAAGAGAATTGACGGCGATGCAGCGGAAGTGAGGATAGTCGGCCAGTACCTCCACCAGATTCTTGGCTTGCGATATAATCGGGCTGACATCTTTTCCTTTTTGCAGCATCTTGCCTATCGGGTCAAAGTTCAGCGAGCCGTACAGCTTTTCCGGATTATATCCTTTTTCCTTGAAATAAGCAACGAGCAGTTCCGCCAGTTGAACCGTATGACGCTGGCAAGTCGTGAAATTAAGTTCTATGCAGTCGCAGCAAATATCTTTCAATAAAACGGCGATATATTCAGCATTCAAATCCTTGGCCTTGATGTGAAATCCCAGCGAGTCGATACCCTTGTTCAGTAAGTCGAGTGCCTTTTTGTTGGCTTCTGCCGGATCTTCTACCTGTATGTCCTGCCGGATGTACCAGGTATTGTCATTCTTTTTATTACCTCTTATAAATGGAAATTCTCCAGGAAGTCCTTCCGTAGTTTTCAGACCTTCCAAATCCTCCTGGCGATAAAAGGGTTTTACTTTAAATCCTTCGTTAGTTTTCCACACCAGTTTCTTTTCGTAATCGGCTCCTTTCAAGTCGACCATGATTTTATCCATCCATTCTTGTGTCGATACGGGAGGAAAATCTGAAAAGAGTTTTTCTTTACTATCTGCCATAGTGAATGAGTGTTTATGATATTATGATTTAAGTTAGTTGGCACGGAGGTTGGAACCCGTGCGAGGCAAATATACAAATTTATTGCACATCGCGCCAAAAAGTGAGTATTTTTTTAGATTCAATGTTTGACCGATTCTTTTTAATTGTCTACATTTGTGACGCTTAAAAAATAATATTATGAATTGGCTACAAGATTTGTTAACTAATCCCGACTCCATAGCACACATTGTCGCATTGTATGCATTTGTGATTGCCGCCGGAGTTTTATTGGGAAAAATCAAAGTCTTCGGCATCTCTCTGGGCGTTACCTTCGTCCTTTTTGTGGGAATCCTTGCCGGACACTTCGGATTTACAGGAAATCAGTCCATTCTTTCCTTCTTGCAGGATTTCGGATTGATTCTGTTTGTGTTTTGTATAGGCTTGCAAGTCGGTCCTTCCTTCTTCTCGTCTTTCAAAAAAGGAGGAATCAGGCTGAATATGCTGGCCATGGGTATCGTTGCGCTGAATATTGCAGTGGCCCTGATAATCTATTACGCTTTGCAAGGGCGGGTAGATATTCCGATGATGGTAGGTATTCTTTGTGGAGCTGTGACGAACACTCCGGGACTGGGTGCTGCCAACGAGGCTTTGCAGCAACTGCATTATCAGGGACCTGAAATTGCGATGGGTTACGCCTGTGCTTACCCGCTGGGTGTCATGGGTATCATTCTTTCGCTGATTGTTATCCGATATATCTGTCGGGTGAACCTCGACAAGGAAGCGGATGATATTCAGAAAGAGGAAGAAGCCAATCCGCACCTGAAACCCTACAACATTGCCTTAAAGGTAGAGAATGCGGCTTTGAGCGGAAAGAAACTTTCTCAGGTACAGAACTTCCTGGCGAGAGATTTTGTCTGCTCCCGTATTTTGCAGGACGGACACGTACACATTCCAAACGCTGATACCGTGTTGCGTCTGGGTGATGAAATGAACATTGTCTGCGCCGAAGACGATTCGGAGGCAATACAGGCGTTCATCGGCTCGAAGGTAGAAAACATCGACTGGGATAACCAGAGCAAACAAGACAAGCCGATGGTTTCCCGCCGTATCCTGGTCACTCAGCCTGCCATAAACGGAAAGACACTGGGTGAGCTTCATTTCAGCAGCATGTATGGCGTAAACGTAACGCGTGTCAACCGTTCCGGTATGGACTTGTTTGCTGCCCGACAGTTGATTCTTCAGGTGGGCGACCGTGTCATGGTTGTCGGTCCGCAGGATGCCATCGAGCGAGTTGCCGATTTGCTGGGTAACCAGTTGAAGCGTCTGGATCATCCGAACATCGTGACAATCTTCATCGGTATCTTCTGTGGTATCTTGTTCGGTAGTCTTCCTATTGCATTGCCGGGTATGCCTACTCCGGTGAAGTTGGGTCTTGCAGGTGGTCCACTGATTGTTTCTATTCTGATCGGACGTTTCGGACACAAGGTCAAGCTGGTAACCTATACCACCATGAGTGCCAATCTGATGCTACGTGAGGTGGGACTGGTGTTGTTCCTTGCCAGTGTCGGCATCAAGGCGGGAGGTAATTTTGTCCAGACAGTAGTAGAAGGTGATGGATTGTTGTACGTAGGCATCGGCTTCCTGATAACATTCCTTCCTTTGCTGATTATCGGAATGATAGCCCGCTGGCGGCATAAGATCAACTATTTCACCCTGATGGGTCTGATAGCCGGTAGTAATACTGACCCCCCTGCCTTGGCTTATGCCAACCAGATTTCTGGAAACGATGCTCCGGCAGTAGGATATTCTACCGTATATCCGCTTGCCATGTTCCTGCGAATCCTCACGGCTCAGTTGCTCATCCTGCTGATGGCAGGATAACGTGCCGATAAGATAAAAAAACGTCCCGACGAATGAAGTGAAACATGCTGATGTTTCTTCCCATTCGTCGGGACGTTTTTTTTATGCCTGAGCCATCGGTTTTAGCGGCTTCCCAGATAGAGGAAGAACATACCGATCAATACCAGAATCAAGTCGATGACTTTGCTCTTCAGGTTCTTTTCGTGGAACAGCATAGCCCCGAACAAGAACGATACGATGACACTGCCGCGGCGTACCATCGAAACGATGGAAATCATGGAATCCTCCATGGTCAGCGCATAGAAATATACGAAGTCGGCAGCCGAGAGGAAGACAGAAATCAGAATGATGCACCAATCCCAGTGGAAAGGAGTCGAAGTCTTGCGCTTAGGCCACCACAGAAACATCAGCACGCCGCCCATCAGGAAGAACTGGTAAATGTTATACCATGCCTGAACCTGCATGTTGTTGAACCGTCCCATCAGGAATTTATCGTACAGTCCGCTCACCGTTCCCAGCACGGCAGCCAGCACCACAAACCAGATCCAGCGGTTGTGCGTGAAATCGATACCCTCTTTCTTGCCCGAACGACTCAGCATGAAGAATGAGATAATCGCCATGAGCACACCGATCCACTGATACAAGTTGAGTCGTTCACCGAAAATCAGCATCGCCCCCACGAGCGTCATGACCGGACGTGTGGCATTGATAGGTCCCACAAGGGTAAGCGGCAGATGCTTCATGCCGAAATAACCGAATGTCCACGAAGACAAAACGATAAGCGACTTCAGCAGAATGAATTTATGAACCTCCCATCCTCCCAGATCGGGCACATAGAAAAGAGAACCCTGCAAGGTCTGCGGCGCGAAGTGCGACAGCAGAATGAACGGAAGAAAAATAAGACTAGAGAACAACGTATTGAGAGCCAGTACCGGAAGCACCGCATTGTTATTCAGTGACTTTTTCTTGAATACGTCGTAAAAGCCCAGCAATGCAGCCGAGCAAAAGGCCAATAGTAACCACATAACTTTTTATATCGCTTTATAAATTTGGCTGCAAAGTTACAAAAAATCAGTAAAGATTTGCACAGCTCGCACAGGATGTCTACTTTTACCATATTTATACAACTGCGAAAATAGGAGTGAAATACAAATGAACGAGCAAGTCTTGCATAAACTCAAGGTACTGGCAGAGTCGGCTAAATACGATGTATCGTGCTCTTCCAGCGGAACCGTACGGCGCAATGCCTCCGGCGGGGTAGGAAATACCGTAGGAGGGTGGGGTATCTGCCACAGCTTTGCCGAAGATGGCAGGTGCATTTCGCTGCTCAAGGTCATGCTTACCAACTATTGCATATACGATTGTGCCTATTGTATCAACCGTATCAGCAACGACATACCGCGTGCCACCTTGTCCGTCAGCGAACTGGTGGACCTGACCATGGAGTTTTACCGCCGGAACTATATCGAGGGACTGTTCCTGAGCTCGGGCGTGGTGCGAAATCCCGATTATACCATGGAGCGTCTGGTGCGGGTAGCAAAAGACTTGCGTACGGTTCATCGCTTCAACGGCTATATTCACCTGAAAAGCATCCCCGGAGCCAGCAGGGAACTGGTGCGAGAAGCCGGACTGTATGCCGACCGTCTGAGCGTGAACCTCGAAATTCCTACCGAAGCAAATCTCAAGATGCTGGCTCCCGAGAAAGACCATCGCAGTGTGTATCTGCCTATGAAATACATTCGTGAGGGAGCCCTCGAGAGTGCGGAAGAACGGAAACATCACCGCCGTGCACCGCGTTTTGCACCCGCGGGACAAAGTACGCAGATGATTGTCGGAGCCACCTCGGAGAGCGACCGCGACATTCTGAAGGTTTCTTCTGCCCTTTACGCCCAGCCAACCATGAAACGTGTGTATTATTCGGGATATATTTCCGTCAATACCTACGACAAGCGTCTGCCTGCTCTGAAACAACCGCCTCTGGTACGCGAGAACCGTTTGTATCAGGCCGACTGGCTGTTGCGTTTTTATCAGTTCCGGGTAGACGAACTAGTCGATGAGGCCAGTCCGGACCTTGACTTAGAAGTCGATCCCAAGCTGGCGTGGGCGCTGAAACATCCCGAGTTTTTCCCCGTCAACATCTATACGGCGGACTATGAAACCCTGCTCCGCGTGCCGGGCATCGGGGTACGTTCGGCCAAGATGATTGTCATGTCGCGCCGTTTCTCGCGCATCGGCTTTTACGAATTGAAGAAAATGGGTGCCGTCATGAAGAAGGCTCGCTATTTTATTACGTGCAACGAGCTGCCCGACAAGACGATAAACGAACTTACTCCGCAGGGAGTACGAAAACTGCTGGTGCCGAAACCCAAGAAACGTACGGACGAACGCCAGCTTACGCTCAATTTTGATTTCGATTAGACTGAACTTTTGAGCGGGGTGAATTGTAATATCATTATTACACGAAAAGAAAATACATTATGTGGAAGAATCTGTTAAGGGAATTAAAGCGGAAAGACCACCAGCGCTATCTGGGTGGTCTGGATATATTCAAGTATATCGGTCCCGGACTGCTGGTTACCGTGGGATTCATCGACCCGGGAAACTGGGCGTCGAACTTTGCGGCGGGTTCCGATTACGGATACGCACTGTTGTGGGTCGTGACACTTTCCACCGTCATGCTGATTGTGCTTCAGCACAACGTGGCGCATCTGGGTATCGTAACCGGCCTGTGTCTGAGCGAGGCTGCCAACAAATATACGCCGAAGTGGATAGCGCGTCCCATCTTGGGTAGTGCCGTACTGGCAAGCATCTCTACGTCGCTGGCGGAAATACTGGGAGGAGCCATTGCACTGGAAATGCTGTTCGGCATACCGATTATCGTTGGAGCCATACTGACGACGGTCTTTGTGCTGATACTGCTTTTCACTAATTCGTACAAACGCATCGAGCGGGGCATCATCGCCTTCGTTTCGGTGATCGGCCTTTCGTTCCTCTACGAACTCTTTCTGGTCGATGTCGACTGGGGACTGGCTGCCCGTTCGTGGGTTACGCCGAGCATTCCGCAGGGAAGTATGCTCATCATCATGAGTGTATTGGGAGCAGTCGTCATGCCGCACAACCTGTTTCTTCATTCGGAAGTAGTGCAGAGCCGGGAATATAATAAGGAGGACGAACAAGCCATCAAGAAACATTTGAAGTACGAATTCTACGATACGTTGCTGTCGATGGGCATAGGCTGGGCCATCAACAGCGCCATGATTTTGCTGGCAGCCACTACCTTCTTTGCGCACGGCACTCCGGTGGAAGAGCTTCAGCAGGCAAAATCGTTGCTCGACCCCCTGTTGGGCAGTCAGGCTGGTACCATCTTTGCCCTGGCACTGCTCATGGCAGGTATCTCGTCGACCGTTACCAGCGGGATGGCGGCAGGTTCTATCTTTGCCGGAATCTTCGGAGAATCCTATCATATCCGCGACATTCACTCGCGAATAGGTGTTCTGCTGTCGCTGGGGCTGGCACTGGTGATTATCCTGTTCATCGACAATCCGTTTCAGGGACTGATTATTTCGCAGATGGTGCTGAGCATCCAGTTGCCTTTCACCGTCTTTTTGCAACTGTCGCTCACCTCGTCACGGCGCGTCATGGGGCAGTATGCCAACTCTCGGTGGAGTACGTTTGTGCTTTACACCATTGCCATCGTCGTTTCCGTACTCAACATCATGCTGCTTTTCAGTTGACGTTTGCATAAGCATCCGGAGGGGAGAAAAAATACTCTCCGTAAGTCCGGCAGAAAATTTGTACAAATTTTCTAAGAATTTGTACAAATTTTTTAGAAACGTCGGGACGTTTTCCCGAGAAGTTCTCGACAAGTTCTTTTTCTCTTTTGAGATTCCGATAAGACTCACTGTCATAACCAGTTTGCATCGTGTGCGATTGGGTTGATATCTGCCGCCTCTCAGTGGAGCAGTGCGGCTATTGTGTTTGTGTGGCGGCTGTAATGTTGCCCGTTTCTGCATCCGGCTCGATTTTTTAAGGAGATATTCACTATAAAGACAAAGTTTTTTCGCCAATCTGTATAAGGAGTATAGCTGCTTGAAATTAAGAGAGTTAGAAGAATTACCTCGTTTTCAGGTAATGGGGGTGGCAACCATTCTATTTGCCGTGGTCTGTATTGTCTTGCTTGTTTAGGTAACTCTTATTTGGATGAAAAGGTAATAAAAAAGCTCATAAGGAAGAAAAAGAAAATTTATCTTTCTTATGAACTTTAGAATTAAAATATAAAGATTTAGGCTGCTTTATTCATTTGTGACATCACATCATTAGCGTCTTTTTCAGCTTTGTTTATCTCTGTCTTATTTATGACATTTTGCTCCGAACTATTGGATTTTTGTACTAATTGTACTTTACACATATTGTACAACACACCTACAATCAGAACCATATTTTCTATCACAAGTTGTTCCTCTGATGATAAATTTTGCCAGTTTACATGTTTCTCGTTGTACGATTCAATAATGTTACGCATCTTATCAAGTTGCTTCATATACAACGAGCGCATACGTAACAATGTGGCATTATATCTTTCAGCAGTTCTTTGCAAATCAAAAAGATAGTTGCATATCTTATTGATTTTTTGCTCATTTGAAATCATTTGCTCCCATGCTTTGTCCGCTTTGCTTGAAAGTTTAGAGCCTGTACAGCTAAATATAACACCTCCAACCAGTAAACCTACGCCTAATGTTGTAGCACCTAAAATAGTAGTGCCCAAAGCTATTCCGCCACCTCCTGCGGCAAGCGAGCCACCGCCAAGCGCGGCAAGGGTTGCATTTGTTGCAGCAGCTCCGCTTAAAGCAGAAATGGCAGTTCCTGTTGAAGCTGTACCAAGAGCCATAACAGCTGCTGTTGTTGCGCCTGATGCAGCAAATCCACCAGCTGTCCCCAAAGCCGCCCCACCTAAACCTCCAATAAGCACACTGGCTCCAACAGATGCTTTCTTAATTTCTTCGCCTTCAAACTTTGGTATTTTGACATTGCCAATTTTTATGTCTGCAAACTCAGGACGATTCTTAATCCGTTCAAACAAATCGGAGAATTGTTGAAATTCGGAAAGAACTTTCATTTCATTCTCTCCCAAAACGTCCATAGCTCTACAAGCGCTTTGATTCATTCTTTCAAGACGAGTATTGTTTGAATCATTCCGTTTTTGAGCTTCTTTTAACTTATCATTGGCTTGTTTCATCTTGACACCGCCATGGATTCCTAAGCCGACACCTGTTGTTCCTGCAACAGCGGCAGCTATTCCTAAAATCAGTGGTAATGGCATAGTTATTCTCCTTTCTCTACTAAATTGACTAATGACATATAAGCAGCTACATAAGTATCTTCCAAATTGATAGCTTGCTCTATAAAAGCTTTATCAAATTCAAAAGCATCTGCCAGCTGTTGTACTAATACCTTTTCTTCAGCGACATAATTTCCATCAGCAAACGCCAATGCCAGTAACTCTAAAAAGATAATTCGTTTTGTTTGAAGTGTCGAAGTCATAGCAAATTCCTTGATGATACTATCAGCATCACATTGCTCATCTAAGTTGCAAACTGGTATTTGCATTTCATTAGCATAAGCAGACAAAATCTGCTTTTCAGATTCTTCAACAACGCCATCTGCCTTTATTACCGCAACGGCAAGTCTCATAAAATTATCCTTTTCTGTAGGATTCAGTGAATTTAAAAACATAGCTCTTTATTTTTCAGTTTATTACATATTTCATAGTTGAGTTTGTAAAACTCATCACGGGTGTATTTCTCTTTGAAAAATTGTTCGTAGCAATCGTCTATCCGACAAAACAAAGGCCTATTTTCATAAATACTGCACAGATTTCCTTCTAGGTATTTGCAAATGCCATCACCTCTATCTAACTCAGCATAAATTGATATACCTTTGAGGTGTCTACAGCATTCTCCGCACTTATCACATTCAAACATCAGCAGAATTTTAATTTGCTGTTAGGGTCTGCCATAAAAGAATCCATGTCTTTATGGTTTCCAATCTCTGAATTAATCTCTAATTGTTTACATACAGTTCGTAAGGCGAAATTCAGTTCTTGCTCATTGGTCGTATCCTCTAAAATAGATACAGCCTTACTATAAGACTGTGCTTCCTTTTGGAATGCAGCCAAATCTATATTCATCAGTTTGGCGCAATATTCTTCCAACAACCGTGCTTGTATTCGATAATATACTACAATATCATCAACAGTCGGAATTGAATTAAGCACTTGCACAATTTTATTGACGGCGGAATTTCTGTCCAAAAGATATAACAACGAACAACTTAATATGCCTGTAACAAGTGTGCCGCAGAATGTTTGTACAATATCTCCAACAACAAGAATTGCCACAACACCTGTTTTAGCAATCAAATCGCCAACCATTGTACCTGCAACAACGCTGGCTCCTGTTGCTATAATTTTTGCAGCCGCCCTAAACCTCTCTCCGAAAGGAAGAAAGTCGGGATTAAACAATAGTATTTTTGTCGCTTCAACCAACGAAGCCCACGATTGCCGGATAATCCTCACCACATTCTTAGCCGTAGTAAAGAATATATTACAAAGCGTTGTGGTCAAAGAAGCCAATCCTCCTCCAACTGCGCCTTCTATGAATTTATGCCATAGTTCTTTATATTTGAGTTTGGCATTTTCCAAACCTCTTTTAACTCCCCAAGCTATGCTGTTAAACAAGGCTTTACCATCTTCTTTCCCTTGTTTTATTTCATCACGAACAGAAAACCAAATTTCACTAAAGACCAAGCCGATCGCTTGACGTAATCCCATAGCCACGCCAACCTTACCAGCAGCTTTAGCTGTGTCCTTGAAAAAGGCTGAACTTGTATAGTAAGCTCGATTGATTTTTTCATTATAGGCTTTTCTTGCCTGTTTATCTTTTTCAAGCATTCTTTTTTTTGTTTCCTCGTCAAGTTCGGGATGGGATTCAATATATTCTTGAATGCTCTTGTCTTGCATAGAAGCGTTTAAGCTCTTATTTGTCCAAGCAAAATTATCTTTAGAATCAGCAAGTTCTTTTCCATCCACTCCTGATAAAAGACGCCCTCTATCTTCATGTATTTCTTTCGCTGCAATTATATGGTCTAATTCTGCTTTTTTATTTGGTGGTATAGATTTTGTATGCCCATAAAAACCTATATCTTCATTAGTATATTCATCTATTATATTTTTTCCTGTAGCTTGCCACTGTTCTCTTGCATCGTGTTTCTTTTGCTGAAAATTACCCCCTTTATGATAGGCTACACCATCATAATTACCCTTATTGTTATAAGCTTCTTCATTCTTCTTGTTTTTATAGTGCATTTGTTCGTCCTTACCAATCTGCCGCACGTTATGAATTGTATCAACATCACCTCCATACTGGTCACGCACTAAGAAGTCAAGTCCAAATGATGTAATAAGGCTTTGTATAACAACACGTTCATACTGTTCAAATATGCTATTATACACATTTGCTTCAGCATCATAACTCCCATCAATTTGTTTCACAAAATTTTCAGCCATATATAATCTACTTTATTAAACCACGAAGTGTGGAATTGTATGCCACACTTCTTTATGTACAGGCCCTGAGAAAACCTTTAGAAACAGATGTGGAAATAACAGCCCCACGCATATGCGTGGAAACCAGTATATCATCTCTTGTTTCCATTGTTTGAAGGTTCTCAGGCTTCGTACATACAAGAAGACATAATGCCTCTTTTTTCAACTATGTCTTGGAAAGGGTTGCCTCAATCTAATTACAAACATAGAGTATTTTCCCGATAATCCCCTATCTTCAAATGCTTTTATTTACTTTTGGAATGGATTTTAGGAGGAATTCTATATTTTAGCCCTTTATCCTGTCTTGTAGAAGCGATTCTTAAACCGTTTCTCCATTCATTCGTTTTCTGTCTGAACCATTGCGCAAGCGGAATGTCGTTCACGCATATATGGTAATATCCTTTCCTGTTTTTGTCCTTTTCAAATGAAAATGCCGCATTCTCATCATAGAACTTTTGGTTGAACTCTGGAGAATAGAAATCACCTTTTAACCTTACTTCCTTTAACTTGCACAACTTCTGAATTACTCTTTCAGAGAATTCAAGGTGTTTCGGCAGAAGTCAATTAACGTTAATAGCTTTTCTACATAAGGAAAGTATCGTTGTATCTTATCCACAAATTCATTGAACTTGATACGTTCTTCCTTATGTTCCTGTTCCATCGTCTTAATATGCTACACCAATTCTGTATTCTGATTTTCAAGTGCGGATATACGTTGCTGTAATTCTTCTTTTTCCTCTTTCAATTTGTTGCTACCGAAAAGAGAACTGACCTTAGCTACAAATGCGGCTTTCGCTTCCGTCTTGACTGCTTCCAGTCTCTCCGACTTGATCTCCTTCCTTACCTTGTCAAGCTGTTGCTCTGCCTGTTGCTGCTCGGTCTGTAACTGCCGTACGTTAGCTTCCAGTTCACTCGTCTGTCGTTTCAAATCACGGTAGTATTGAACTGTGGTGGTATGCCGTGTTTCTGAGCCACGTATGCCACGTTGCAATCGTATTTTCCCATTGCTTTTGCGTAATTGTCGGGGTAGGCGACCAGAGTTTCTTACGTGTCAGTACGTCATCGGCACACAGACGCACGGTATTTCCTTTCTTGCGGTAAGAGCGTTTACCTTCCCTCTGCTTTTTCTTGGTTTTCCTGCGCTCTCCTGTTACTATCGGTACGATTGTGGCATGAATGTGCGGTGTGTGCTCATCCATGTGCAGGACTGCCGAAACGGTATGTTCCTTGCCGAAGGTGCGGTGTAAACATTGTAGGTTGTCATCACACCATTCGTCAAGTCTGCCCTCGTCCTATATTTTTATCATATCCTCGTGTGTGCCCGAAAGTACGATTCTAATTGTCCGTACTTGGTTGTGAGTTATCTTACGTTTGATACCTGCCGTGCGGATACGGTGACTTATTGCTTCGGTACGGTCGGACACTCCATCAGGAAATTCCATCAATTCACGGTTGAGGTGTGTACGTGTCGGGTCGGCATTCTTGGGTATTGTTTTACGTTCTATGTGGTCGGATGCACCCGTGTCAGCCGAACCTTTCGCCTTATTGATTTGAATGCTTATATATCCCATGCTTGTCTTTTTGAAAAAGCTCGAAGTTGTGGAAAATACACTTCTTCGGGCTGACAGCCTTTTGCAGATAGACTGATACACTGATTTATGGATTCAATGATTTCATGACGTCACTATGTCAGATTAAACCGTTAATCATCAAATGACTGGACATTAAAAGTTCATTCTAACATTTATACGGTATCTTGTTATTTATTGACATCAACAGAACTTGTTTTTCTTTTTTCTAGCACAATCTTTCCAGCAGGGCATTGCGAACCATTGCGGTACTTGACGTATCAATGCGACAAGCGAGTGTTACTACTCAATACAAATACCGTTAGGTTACTTGATACTTTTTATTTCGGAAAGTTTCAATACTTTACACTTGTACATAACTTCTGCAATTTTCTTCTAACTCTCTAATTCTCAAATTCTGTTGCGTTAATCTGCTGCAATTCGTCGGATATTCCAGAGTTTTTCCGTAAATCTGTATAAGGAATATAGCTATTTGATATTAAACAAGTTAGAAGGATTACCTTGTTTTGGGGTAATGATTTGGCAACCGTTCTAATTGCCGTGGTCTGCATCGCTTTGCTTGTTTGGGTAACTCTTACGGATGCAAATATACACAAATAAAGCGGACGAAAAGAAGAATATGGCATTTTCCTTTCGTCCGCCTTACATTTAATCAATGATTTCAAAACGTACCAGCATGGAATATTTTTTCTTGATGGTGCGGAAGTTGTCGAATGAAGAAGCATCGGATGACAGGACATTGCTTTGCGCGAACGGGAAAGAATTGCTGCTCCCTTCTTCTACAATACGTATCACGTTACCCAGTCTCTTACCCAACGCCTCCACCAAATAGGTTGCTTTCCGTTGAGCGGCTTTCAGTGCTTCAATCTTCCCCTTTTGGTGATAGGCAAGTATATCCTTGTTCTCCAATTCACCGATGCGCATGGTGTGGATACCTTTCGTATCAATGTGCTTGACGATTTCATTTATCTGATTGAAGTCGGTCAGTGTAATATCAAACTTCTTGGAAACCAAGAAGTCCTGCCCTTGCTGCCGCCAATAATCGCCGATTTCTTCTGTCCGGATAGCATTTTGTGGGATGCCTGCTTGGGCAATGGCTTCTCTCAATCCTTGTTCTATCTCTGCCAAAGGCACTTTGGTGCGGTATTCTTCGGGCTTCGATTTCCCGTCGAATTCTTCCTCGAAGTATTCACGGATTTCAATCAGATAATGGATTCTGTCGGGTACAATTTCTATTTCCGATGTACCTGTCACTTCAATGTACCGTTCATTGGTTTGCGCTTGTAAGGAAAAGGTTGCCAATAGACTGATAATGAATACTGATAATCTTGTTTTCATAAAGCTATTTGATTTCAAATTCTGCACTTAATTCTATATACTCTCTTTTCGCGGAGAACGATTTACATATCCGGTATTTCCCTTTGGGAAGATAATAGTACCTGCCGACGGGGAAACGAAAGCAATACAATAAAGGTGCTTTTTGCTTGTTAAACCCATCATCAAACCAACTTCTGTCACCTTTTGTTTTAGCTATACCCCATTCTTTCCCGTTCCATTGTTCTAATTTCCAACCTCTTCCATACATCAGCGAAACAGGTGTCGGGTTTGCAACGAACACATTAACGATTTGTACATTCTCCCCATAAACAGAACATTCCGTCCACATGGAAACTGGTTTGTCTTTGTACTTGTCCGACAAATCTTCGACATACCAAAGGTAACACTCTGGCGTATCATAGATGACGGTGTCTTTATCCGCTGATACAACTTGGATGCTTGTAACCGTATCGTTTCCTCCAATGATAGCCAATTCTTTGTCCGGTGTTGCTTCCGGCTGGAACTGTTGCCGCTTGTTGGTGCAACTCAGGCAAACGGCACTTGATAACATTGCTACTAAAATTATAGTTTTCATTGTATAATCTCTCCTTTCTTGTTAATATATTGCCATTTATCACTTACCCATTCGCGATGCTCTCCGTCAAATATCGCTTTCTCTTTTCCTGTAAATGTAACTTTTGCTTTGCCGTTCTTGAATGGGAAAGCAAATTTGAATTGAGGTTCAATGACTACATTGCCCAAAGAATCGGCAAAACCTATCAATTCGTTCTCATCCGTGATACGGAAAAGTCCTTCACGGATATAATCGGGTCCGTTATCGCATTTGAACACAGAGAACAATTCTTGGCCTTGATTGTCTATGCAAACAATCCGTGCGTCCTGCTTGTTCTCATACACAAAACCGATGTCCCGTATAGTGTCTGTTTCGCAGAATTTGTATTTGCCGTATGGCACAATGGTATCGCCTTGTTCATTCAAATAGCATATAGGGACATCGACCTCAAGACGTTCTTCAGTTGTGTGGGCAATCAAACACCTGTCCTTCTTAAAAATTATAGGTATAGTCCATACAGATTCCCTATATTCTCCTTTCCCGTAGTAATTGATGGTAGGCATCCAGCGGGGCATCTTTCTGATGATGTTCAATACTTGATTATCCCAATCTTCAATGCCACAGCTTCGCAGGTTTTTGGCTTCATATACTTCCCCATACGAGTTAATCCGCACCGTATAGATGCCTCTCACCTGCTTCTTGTCCCCCAACAGCGCTGGGTCATATACCAGCCGTTGGGTGATATACTCTTGTGCAGACCACGGCTTCGCTTCTTGGAAATAAGCGACTGTTTCCCATTCAACGAAGCACTGTTTCAATTCTTCTTCCGCAATGCTGTCCGCCTTTATCCTATCCCTATAGTGTTGGGGCAAGAAAGGCACATATACCGTATAGAAACATTCCATCCGCTTGCCGTCCTTGTTCCTGTACGGCAGGCAATGCGGCAATTCTTTTGTCAGCCTGACAACTTCTTTGTCGAAGTCCTTATGTTTAGATGTCAATATATTAATGCCGCGCGGTAATCCTAATGTGTCAATGGAGAACATTACTACGGAATATCCGGCTTGGTTCTTCTCTAACAAGCGTTCGGGATAAATCATTTGGGAGGTAAAATACTTTTCCAAGTCATAATTCCATATCGCCCATCGGGGAGGCTCTATGGTTGATAAGTCTTTTATTGGCTTTCCCGACATATCCAAAACACCCAAGTTCCAACTAATTTCCGCACGCCAAATGCTGTCCAAACGGTTTTCATTTTCCCGTTGTCCTTGTAGGCTGTTGTCAGTCACGCATCTGACCGGACCAACACCAATGGTCAGCGAGTCGGGCAGATACTGAAAAACCAATGTGCTGTCGGTCAGCTCTTGGATAATGTAATTTTTCCTCGATTCAAAGACTTTGATTGTATCTCCGCATAATGAATAAGAATAAAAAGTTTCTTTCCTTTTGCCATTATACAAAAAGACGCTTCTCCACCCTGCATCACGAAATTCCATTTCCATAGCATATTGCTTGTCTCGGGGTAATTGCACTTTCCATACTTTGTTTTCCAGCAATGCGGACATATCTACACATTTATTGTTTTGGGCAGAGAGTCCGCCTATGACAACCCATGAAAGCAATATGTACAGAAACTTTTTCATAACCTATCATCTTAATAGCACTCAAAGATAACGAAAAGGAATAACCTAATCAATTATTAGACTATTCCTTTCCCGTTAGGTTTAAGCATATTAACTCTTATTGTCGAAGTCCTTTTCTGTTTTGAGGCGATATGACGCTTTTCCGTATGGACGAAAACAGTCTATCAAACTGCTCCTTGAACCACTCGCCTATCAGTTGCCCGTTGATGGCAAGTGCAAGTTTTGATTTGTCCGCCGGGTCTTTCACCACTTGGAAACCTGCTCTTTCGGTCGTGAACTTCCGCCTGTGTTCCTCCGAATAGAGCTCGCCCTCGTAGAACAGCGGCTTGCCGCTGATGAGCGTGGCGGTCTGCCTTTCGCTGAAACCGACTTTGAGGCAGAACTTTTCCATGTACACCAACTCTTGGAACAGCGGAAACCATTTCTTGGCTTTTCGGATGATGGATTTCAGGAATGACACTTCTTCTTGGTGTGCCGCTTCTTTATCTGCCATTTCCCTGCGGTGCTTGGCTTGCAGTTCCATCAGTTGGCGGCTGTGCTCCTCCTGTTGCCGCCCTATCTGTTGTTGCAACAAATCGATGCTCTCGTCACGGGCGGCGACCTCGTCTTGCAGGGTGCGATTGTCGGCTTCAAGCTCTTTCAATTTGCCGCTTCCCAAAAGAGAACCGACCTTTGCCACGAGTGCCGCCTTGGCTTCGGTCTTGGCGGCTTCCAGCTTCTCCGATTTGATTTCCTTCCGTACTTCGTCAAGCTGCCGTTCCGCCTGCTGTTGTTTGACTTGTAGCTGCTGTACGTTGGCTTCCAGTTCTCCCGTCTGCCGTTTCAGTTCACGGTAGTATTGGGCGGTGGTGGTGTGCCGCGCTTCCGAACCACGGATGCCGCGCTGCAATCCGTATTTCGCCATCGCTGCGGCGTAACTGTCGTGGTAGGCGACAAGCCTTTCACGGGTCAGGAGGTCATCGGCGCACAAGCGCACGGCGTTGGCTTTCTTTCGGTAGGTGCGTTTGCCCTCCGTCTGCTTCCGCTTGGCTTTCCTGCGCTCGCCCGTCACTATCGGCACGACCGTGGCGTGGATGTGCGGCGTGTGTTCGTCCATGTGCAGCACAGCCGAAACGGTGTTCTCCCTGCCGAATGTGCGGTACAGCCATTGCAGGTTGTCATCGCACCATTCGCCAAGCCTTCCCTCTTCCTGCACTTTAATCATGTCCTCATGCGTGCCCGAAAGCACGATGCGGATTGCCCGCACTTGGTCTGGAGTTATCTTCCGCTTGATGCCAGCCGTGCGGATGCGGTGGCTTATCGCTTCGGTACGGTCGGACACTCCATCGGGAAACTCCACCAGTTCACGGTTGAGATGTGTACGTGTAGGGTCTGCGTTCTTGGGCGTGGTCTTGCGTTCTATGTGGTCGGATGCGCCCGTGTCAGCCGACCCTTTCGCCTTGTTGATTTGTATGCTGATATATCCCATGTTCGTTTCTTGTTTTTGAGGTTATACAAACTTGTTTGTCGGTGTCCGCCTGCCTGCGGTTATAGCCGCATGGGGCAAACGGGGGTGTCCAGAGGGGTGCAACCCCGCTGGCTCATTGGGGCATTTTTAGCTGTGCTTGCACTGCGTAAAGAAAATGCCCTAATGAGCTATGGCTTTTCTGTTTCCAAAAGCCTGTGAGAGTACCAGCGGTATAGGCAGACCTTTTCTTGTCGTCGATATGATACGCCTTCCCTTGTCGGCCGGTCGGACAGCAGGCAGGTCGGATGTCCGACCGACCTGTCTGCGGATAGTGGCATTTCCTTCCGTCCGTTTGTCCTGCAGACTTGTTGGTGAATAAAAATCCGATGAATTGATGAGTTGATAGGATAATAGGCTGATAACCATAATGATATACATTCATCATTGTTTCATCAAACCGCTCGCCAAAAGAAAAGTGATGTAGAGTGCGGTATGTCCTTTCTCTTTTCATCAGCCCGATTCTCTTGTTGAAAGGTTGATGAAGACGTAAGTTGCTGTTTCTCTTTATGTTTATATATACTTTCATCATCTCATCAGAATATCAGAATTTTTCCAGCTGTGTTTTGTTTACCGTGTAGTAACGTCCTATTCCCCTTATAGGTGAATAATGACAATCCCGATTTACAATCCTGTAGAGAGTTGTACCTACGCAAATGATTTTTTTTCTTCATGTTCTTGATACTGGTTTTAGTGCTGCCTACATTCTGTCGGCAACGGGTTAAACATGGTTGCAAAGCTACGGAAGTGTCGGTAAAATCTTGATACGCAAATCTATGCGGAACGGCGCAAAATAGGTCATACCAAAAGAAAATGCAGTATAAACGGGTTGCTCTTTCAGGTAAAAGGAGATAAAAAAGCCCGAAGTCGTGGAATATGCACGTCTTCGGGGACTGGTTGTTGCAGATAATTACAGATTGACTGACGCACTGATTTACTGATTCAATGATTTCATGACGTCACTACTTCAGATTAAACCGTTAATCATCAAATGGCTGAACATAAAAAGTTCATTCTAACATTCATTTGGCATTCTGTTATTCACTGACACCAGCAGGACTTGTATCTCTTTTCGTCGACACAATCTTTCCAGCAGGGCATTGCGAACAGTTGCGGCACCTGACGTGTCAATGCGGAAAGCGAGTGCCACCACCATCGACAGGGCATACATGTCCGCATAATAGCCGTTTGGTAGCTTGATACGTTTTTCAGCTTCAAGAGGATTAAAAATTCCACACTTGTACACGGCACGAATGGCGGCACGGAGCGTCGGGGCGATTACCCCGAACAGCTCTACCAGCTCCATTTCATTCATCCATATATTACCTGTATCGGATGGTATGGTAATTCTACCATAGCTGTCCGTTGTGATTATTTTCCGTTTCATATCCCTGACATTTTCACGTTTCCGAATGATTTGCTCAGCTTGTCGCCCAGCATCGTGAGGTCATTATCCAATTTCTGCACAGTTATCTTCGCATAGATTTGCGTGGTCTCAATGTTCGTATGCCCCAAAATACGGCTGACGCTCTCGATTGGCATCCCTTTGCTGAGAGCCAGGGTCGCAAACCCGTGCCTTGAGCAATGAAAGCTGATTTTCTTGGTGATGCCGCATTCCTTTATCATCTTTCCCATACGCTTGCATATTGACCAATAGTTGAGATTGGGAAATACAAGATTGTTTTCCTGAAAAGCCTTGTAACGCTCGATTATCTGCAAGGGAATATCCAGCAGCTTCACCTGAAACGGTACACCCGTCTTGTGTCGTTTGGAAATAATCCATTTCTCACCGTTCACTTCCACAATCTGGTCGTTGCTTAATTCCTTTATATCCACGAATGAGAGGGCGGTAAAACTGGCGAAAACAAAAATATCACGGAGATAGGAGTTCTTGGGGTCTTTGAACTGAAATTCCATCAATGTTTTCAGCTCATTCTCCGTCAGATATTCACGCTCTTTCGTGTTCGGACTTATATGGAACTGGGCAAACGGATTTCTCGGTATGTGTCCGTTGAAGTGCGCCCGCATCACCACACCTTTCAGCCACATGCAGTTTTCCCATATCGAACCGTTGTGCAGTCCGGCTTCGTTGGAAAGGAACACGGCGAACTCCTTGATGAAGTCGGGTGTAAGTTCCGGCATGGAAATGTCGTTTCGCTTGTAATGTGACCTGATGAATGCCGCCACATGGTTTCTTGCCCGTACCCTTGCCATATAGGTAGCCCTGACCCTGTCTTTTCCGACACGCTTCTTGAACACTTCATTTTCCTTATCGAAAGCACCGAGCAATGTTTCATACTCACCGCCCAATCCCTGATAGGCATTGCGTACCATTTCTGCCGTTACATACGCCTCACGGTCGGATATACGCTGGTAATGCTTGATGATTTGAGCCTTGATGTTGTCAAGCGCAAGATTGGTTTCCCTCGCTTCCATACTCTTGCCCTTTGCCTTGTTCCCTTTGGCATCCCAAAGCTCTTTCGGGATAGTCCGCTTGCAGCTGAACTGTGCTACCGTTCCGTTGATTGTAACCCGTCCCATGATGGGGACAATTCCGCTCTTTTCCTTACTGCCGTTCACGTAGAACAGCACCTTGAATGTGCTTCTTGCCATACTCGTTTCTTTTTGGTTGCAAAACTATAAATCAACGAGTTACCTGTTGATAAGCAAAGCTGCGCAGAACGCCGCAAAATGAAACAGGGACTGTTAAATCTGCACTTTCATCGGGTAATGATTAGGAAACCGTTCTTTTGCTTTAATCTGCTTTAAGACGGTTTTCAACTGTTTGCCCAACTTCTGCGTTTTTCCTCTAACTCCCTAATTATCAAATCCTGCTGCGTTAATCTGCTGCAATTCGGCGGATATTCCAGAGTTTTTCCGTAAGTTTGCATGGCATAGAATAACGGCTAAAGTCAGCAAAAAGACTTTTGATTGATTTAGATGACATCAAAATGCGAGAAAAGCCGTTAGGAAATTTGAGAAAATGTCATATTGAATTTAGAGAGTACCGGATGAGATTCGAAGCTAGGCATATCATAATTGTTTTCTTGTGCATTTGGGTGTCAGTTCAGATTGTTGCGCAAGAAACCATTTTTCCTGCTATTCAGCAGCAGGAAAAGATTTTGAAGCGCCATCCTGAAGATGTGCATGCCTTGAAGGAACTGTGTTTCCTTTACTTGCATAAGGCGGATTACCAGAAGGCTATAGAATACGGAGAGAAACTTTTCAAGCTGGGATATGAGAAGAGAGACTACAAGTTCAGTGCCCTGTACGCGCATATCGCACTGGGACAGGCGTATCTCATGTTGGGGGATAGTACGGCTATCAATCACCTGGGGCAGGCCATGCTGATAGGAGAAAGCGAGAAAAATGATTCTGCCTTGTGTTCTGTGTATAACGGGATGGGACTGTATGCCAGCAATATTCATAAGGACTATTATTCTGCCCTGCATTACTTTTTCGAAGGAATAGAAGCGGCGCACCGGTGTCAGTATAAGGAACTGGAAGCTCTCTTGCTTGGGAATATTTCCAGTATCTATTTTTTGAAGGAAGATCCGGCGGGGCTTGATTACTCTTTGCAGGTTTATGAGATGGGGCATGATTTAAATTCGGCTTATCTTATTTTTATTGGGGCATTAAATACATCGTATATGTACTATCTGCTTCATGACTATGACAAGGCTTTACCTTACATCAAGGAAGCGGAGTTCATCATGAAACAGAATGAGTATTACAATCAGGGAAATGTGTATGCCATCTATGGAATGATTGAGTTTGCCAAAGGCAACCGGCAGCAAGCCATCGAATATTATAAGGAAGGTCTGGCGTTGAATGACAAAAATCAGACCTCGTATAAGGTATTGCTGTTGAATGAATACGCCATCGCTTTGGCAGAAGAAGGGAAAAACCAGCAGGCCATCGATTTATTGTTTCAGGCTCTGTCGCTCACCAAGACAGAAAATTGCGAGATTTATCGGAACAAGGTCATCAATACGTTGTCTGTCTGTTACGAAAATATGGGAAAATATGTCGAGGCATTGTCCTGGCAGCGCAAGCTTCAGCAGGAAACCGACAGCATTTTCAATACGGATAAAGAGAAGGTTCTGAGCGAACTGCGTATCAAGTACGATACGGAACATCAGGCAAATGAAATCCGAAAGAACAAGTTGGTGTTGCTACAAAAGGAGAAAAAAGAGCAGGCTCTCATTGGCATTCTGATTATTGTTTTGCTGGTGATTTTTGCTTTATGGTATCGGTATAAGAGACAGAATCAGTTGTACACCAACATTGTCCGTCAGTATCAGGAATCCATTCGCAAAGAACAGCAGTTGAAGGATGTTATTTCTTCTCTTCGGAAACAACAGGAGGAAACAGCTTCCGCATTACCTCCTTCGGCAAGTGAAAAGTATGCGGCTTCTTCCTTGACGAGCGAGAAGAAAATGTCTTTGTTTCAGCGTCTGGAAAGACTGATGCAGGAAGAGGAGGTTTACAAGGAGAACCTGCTGACAAAGGAACGGGTGGCCGATTTGCTGGGGACGAACCGGACTTATCTGTCGCAGGTCATCAACGAACAGACTCTGCAGAATTTTACTCAGTATATCAATAATTACCGGATTAATGAAGCCATTCGTCTGTTGAGTGACCCGAAGAATGACATTCCGCTCAAGGCTGTGGCTGCCGAAGTCGGTTTTAGTTCCATGAGCACATTCTATAAGATATTCCAGAATACGGTAGGCATTCCTCCCAAGCAGTATCGTAATAAGGTAATGTCTATGCATAATAATACCTGAAAGATTCTTTTTTGTGTCAAAATGTTATCCTCATGCGACAATTGTCGAATTTGGATGCGTGCTTCTTGTCAATATTATATCTTTTTTTTACATTTTTGCAATGAGAGAATTGTAAAAGTGTATGGAAACTCAGTCTATAAACCTCTAAAAAAGATATAGTATGGAAAAAAACGTATTGCACGACATTCGGCTCAAAATGGGCTTTCTGCTATTGTGTGCTATGTGGATATTATCTTCGGCTTCGGCTTATGCGAGGGGTGAACGTACTATTCATGGCATTGTAGTAGATGAAAACAAGGAACCGCTTCCTGCGGCACATGTCAAGCAGGTGAATGAAAATTCCGGTGGTTCGGTTGTAGCTGTTATAACGGATATGCAGGGACATTTCACTCTGACTCTTCCGGATGAAACAAAGGAAATAGAGGCTTCTTATCTGGGATATAAGTCTCAGCGAATCAAGTTGACTTCGGCTCAGGATTATTACATTGTTCTTCAGCCTTCTACCGAATTGCTTGACGAAGTGGTGGTGACCGGTTATCAGACCATTTCCAGGGAACGTGCTACGGGAGCATTCTCGAAGGTGGATGCCAAGAAACTGGAAACGCAGCGTTTGAACGATATGAGTTCCATGCTGGAGGGACGTGTAGCCGGATACAGTGACGGAAAAATTCGAGGTGTGACTTCTATGAACGGACTGACAACTCCGCTGTATGTCATTGACGGATTTCCGGTGGAAAAGACGACAAACGACGGGTACGGGAACTGGGTGGAAAGTGTGCCCGACCTGAATATGGAAGATATTGAAAGCATTACGGTCTTGAAAGATGCGGCTGCTACTTCCATTTATGGAGCTCGTGCAGCAAACGGCGTGGTGGTGATTACGACCAAGCGGGCCAAGAAGGACGAGCTGAACGTGTCTTTCTCTGCTACGCTGACCGTGCAGCCTTACGATACGTATGCCGACAAATACCTGGCCAGTTCGGCTACCATGGTGGAATTGGAACGGGAATGGGCGGCCCAGAATCCTCATCTGAGCGGAACCGATGCGCAAAGTTATGCGCAGACGGTACTCGACAATATGTCTTATCCTACACTCGGCATACGGAATATTCTGAATTATTATGCCGGACATATTTCCAAGGATCAGATGGAAAGTAATCTGGCTGGACTGGCTTCGCAGGGGTATCGCTATTATCGGGACATCGAGAAGTACGGCAAACGTAATCCATTCTCTCAGCAGTATAACCTGAATATCGGGAAAGGTACGGAAAAGAATACTTTCAATGCTTCTGTTTCTTATCGTTACAATCAGCTGGAGGATAAATATTCCGAGAACAGAACCATCGGTATCAATTTACAGAACTCTACGAAGCTGACTTCCTGGCTGACGTTGGATGTGGGTACGTATCTGAATTATGGCAAGGGTACTACGCAGTCTTATAGCCTTTTCTCACCGGGATATACTTATATGCCTTACGACGGTCTGGTAAACAGTGACGGTACGAATTACACGAATACAGAAGCAGACCGTTATAGCTTGTACGATTTGAATCTGCTGCATAATAACGGATTGTATAATCTGGATATTACGCCGCTGGATGAAATTAAAATGAACCAGACCAAGAACCAGGATTTCAGCAACCGTACGTTTGCCCGTCTGTCGTTCAAGTTTACCGACTGGCTGAAGTATACGGCTTCTTTCCAGTACGAGTATGCAGAATATAAGACCGAACAGTTGAAAAGCAAGGATTCATACGAGGTACGCAACAAGGTTAACACGTTCTCAACTTCCAACAACGACGGTACATCGACATTTGCCCTGCCGTATGGAAACATTTTCTTTACTTCTTCCAATACGACACATGCTTATGATTTCCGTCAGCAGCTGGACTTCAACAAGACGTTTGCCGAGGTACACGATGTAACCATGATTCTGGGTACGGAAACCCGGGAAAATAAATTGGATTACAATGACCGTACGTTGTATAATTACGACCCTCAATTGCTGACCTACAGTTTGGTTAATGCCGGACAGTTGAGCGGTTTCCGTGGGCAATGGGGATACGGCTCGTTTGGACAGCAGGATATGTCCTACATTCGTGAGCTGGTAAACCGTTACGTATCTGTGTATAGCAATGCAGCTTATACCTACGATGGAAAATATATGGTGAGCGGAAGCATCCGTTGGGATAAAACCAATTTGTTCTCTACGGGTTCCAAGTATCAGAAGCGTCCTATCTGGTCGGTAGGTGCCGGATGGAACATCAGCGAGGAAAAGTTTTTCCAGGTGCCGTGGGTGAATATGCTGAAGCTGCGTGCAAGTTATGGTATCGGAGGTAATATTGCCAAGGATTCGGCTCCTTACATGATTGCTTATTATAATACCAATAATCAGGTGGGAGGTATTCAGGGAACAATCTCCAGTCGACCGAATCCGAACTTACGCTGGGAAAAGACTACGACACTGAATATCGGTGTGGATTTTGCCTTGCTGGGTAACCGGTTGAATGGTTCAATTGAATATTACAACAAGCTGGGTACGGATTTGCTGGCCAATACCAACGGAGTACCTACGGAAGGATGGGGGGACAGTACCTATTCCATCAACAACGGAAAAATGACGAACCGAGGTTTCGAATTGACTTTGTCGGCCGATGTAATCAAGAACAATGACTGGTCATGGAACGTCGGTGGAGTGTTGGGATACAACAAAAATAAAGTGACTTATATCAACGTTGAGGCTCCGGTCTCTTATCTGGTAATTGATTATCCGACAGCTTATCCCCGTGTAGGAAATCCTTATAACGCTATTTACGGATATCAATGGGCCGGACTGAGCGCGACGGGTACTCCGCAGGTGTACGATGCAAAGGGAAATCTGTACACCGATATGACTCCTCCCGAAATAGAAGATCTGGTGTATCTGGGAACTACCGTGCCGGTTTACAACGGTTCTATTAATACGAACTTACGCTGGAAAAACTGGGAACTGGCTGCTCAGTTCTTGTTTGAAGGCGGACACAAGATGCGGAATACCAATGTGGCGTTCATCGGTTCTGGTATGAGTCCTGTAAGTAAGGACATCGAAAATCGCTGGAAGGAACCGGGAGATGAAGCTTATACGGATGTACCGCGTTACATTTCGACGGAGAGTGAACTGTATAACTATAACTACGAGAGCATGTATGCCTATTCGTCCATCAATGTGCTGGATGCTACCAACTGGAGACTGAGAAACTTGTCGCTGACATATCGTATTCCAGCCAGCGTATGCCACAAACTGTATGTGAAGAACGCGCGTATTATGCTGGGTATGGAAAACGTGTTTATGGTGGCCAAGAGCAGCAATGCCAAATATTTGCTGGGCGGCTATGCCAAACCTAACTACCTGTGTGGTGTTTACCTGAATTTCTAACCTCGATTTTTATAGTATGAAACGTATGAATAAGATATTATATTTTGGGGCTGCGCTGGTTTGCTTTTTGCTCAGCTCATGCAATGATTATTTGAATATAGCGCCGAAGGGGAACAAGATTCCTACCACGCTGGCCGATTTTGAGGCCCTGCTGCGCGATCAGTATACCATCGGCCGAACTCCTGTGACCAATGCCTTGTATCTGTTGAATGATGTATATCTGACCAATTCGCAGGTGAACACTCCGAGCTTGAGCTGTGCCAACTACATGTGGGACGAATCGGCCGACCGTATTGTGCTGAATAATTCCGACGAAGGAACTTATTACGTGCTTTATGGAGCCATTTCCAGCTGTAATCTGATTGTTGAGAATGTGCCTACGGCGACGGAGGCGACAGATGCCGAACGGAACGAAGTGATAGCGTATGCCAAGGTGATACGTGCGCTTTGCTATGATGTGCTGGTCAATTATTACGCCGATACGTATGATGCGGCAACGGCTGCCCAAAAGCGCAGTGTACCCCTCATTACCAGTGCGGAGATTGATGCTCCTTACACGCAAGTTTCCATTCAGGATATGTATGATTTTATCATTCAGGATGTAAAGGAAGCCATTGAGATGGGTTTGCCTGCACAATCTATGACAGCCATTCATCCGAATCTGGGAGCTGCCTATGCCTTGCTGGCCCGTGTGTACTTGCAGATGCAGAACTACAGTGAAGCTTTGAGTTATGCTGACCTAGCTTTGAAACAGAATGACCAGCTTTATGACTGGAATGCATTCTATGAAGAACATAAGACCGCCATCGATGATCCGGACAACTATGATAAGATTGCCACTCCTATGCAATATGATTATGTAGAAAATTATTATCTGCGTTTTGGAGAACAATCGGTTTACGACAGTTACGAAAAAAACATTCCGGTGGAAAGAGCCGCACGTTTCGAGGAAGGGGATGCCCGTTTCCTTTCACGCTGGAAATTGAAAGTAGACAATAATGACACCTATTACAAGGCTTTGGAGTCGGGGTACTTCAATCACGGGGGACTGACTACTTGTGAGGCGTATCTCATCAAGGCAGAGTGTCAGGCTCGACTGGCACAGAACAACGATTATTCTGAAGCGATGAATACGCTGAATGCCGTGCGGGTTACCCGCATCCGTCCCGAGGTTTATCGTCCGGCAGTAGCGTCCACACTGGAAGAGGCACTGTCGCAGATTCGCCGTACCAAGGATAATGAACTGATTTTCTCTATCGTGCCATTTGCGGATGCCCGGCGTTATAATCTGGAAGGTACGTATGCCCGTACGCTGACCAAGACTTACGACGGAAAGGAGTATACGTTGGCTCCGACATCTCATTTGTGGACCATGCCTTTCTCGGCTGGGGCACTCAATAATCCCGGAAACGGAACAATCGAACAAAATGTAACTAAATAAAATCGAATTATGAAAATGAAGAATTTCTCTTGTATGGCCATTATGGGGTTGATGGCGATGGCGTGTACCAGTCAGCCTGTAGTAGATGGCTATGTGTTGAAAGGTCATATTGAAGGCTTGCCCGACGGCACACATGTCCAGCTGGTGCCGGTAAGCCACGACAGTGAACTGCCTTTTGCCGATACGACGGTGGTCAACGGACAGTTTGTGTTTACGGGAAAAATGGAAGAACCGAGAGCCTTCCATCTGTTGGTGAAAGATGCGTATGGCTCGCGTAATCTTATGCTGGAAAATACGCAGATGGAAGTTACGGGAAAACTGGTGGCTAAGAAGGAAGCCGATGGAGGAGTGTCTTACAATATGTCGTCTTTGTCGGTAAAGGGTTCCCCACTGAGTGCCCGTTATGATTCGTTGCTGTCGGCACGGACGTATCTGGATTCTCTGTATGCACTCAATGCCCGTAAGTTTGCCGCTTTTGACAGTCTTGTGCTGGCTGCTTATCAGGCAAAAGATCAGGCAAAGATTCAGGCGTTACGACAGAGTGAGGACGGAAAAGCCAGAGCCGCAGCCGATAAGGCCTTTTTCGGTACTGTCGATTCTCTGTATCGTCAGGTGGTCATGACAAATAAAGATTCTTTTTGGGGACCGCTGATGATGATTTCGTTTACCAGTTATCTGAGCGAGGACATGAAACCTTGGTATGAAGCACTTTCTCCCGCAGCCCAGCAGTCTTATTACGGACAGAAGGTGAAAGAGGAGCTTTATCCGGCAGGAAAGGAAGGTACGGTGGTACCCGATTTTAAAGTGAAGGATAGAACGGGAAAGGAAGTATCTCTTTCAGAGTTGCGTCAGGGAAAGAAATATGTACTGATTGACTTTTGGGCTTCCTGGTGCAATCCGTGCCGGAAAGAAATTCCGAACCTGAAGAAACTGTATGCTCAGTATAGCGGAAAAGGTTTTGAGATTGTGAGCATTTCTATCGATCAGAAGAAAGCCGACTGGGAGAAAGCCTTGAAAGAAGAAGGATTGACTTGGCCGAACTTCCTGGATGAAACGGGAGTGGCTGCACTCTATAAGGTGAAATTCGTACCGACCATGTATCTGATTACGGCAGATGGAGTCATGGTGGGCGAGAACCTGCGTGGTGAGGCCTTGGCTACGAAATTGAAAGAACTTTTCCAGTAACTTTTATAAAACAAGAGAGGTTCAGAGTAAGAAACTGCTGAAGTAAAAAATCTCCTGCTTTTAGCCGTGCCTATAGACGAAGGCTGAAGCAGGAGATTTTTTTATGTTGTAATTATTAATATAAGGCTTGTGCCGGCTGGACAGGTTTCAGCTTGCGGAAATGATAAATCAACATAACGACAGCCATGATGAAAGCCAGCGTATCCGAGAGTGGCATGCTGAACCAGACTCCTTCCACGCCGAAATGCGGTGGAAGTAAAGCCAATCCGGGTAGCAGAAAGACCAGTTGCCGGGAAAGGGAGAGCAGGATGGAGATGCGGACTTTACCGATGGACTGGAAAAACTGGGTAATGATGATTTGTGCCCCGATAACAGGAAATGCCAGAACGCCGATACGTAGAGCCAGTGTAGCCTGTTCGGTCAACTCATGGTTGGTGGTGAACATACCCACAAAGACACTCGGGAATAGTTCGCTGACCAGAAATCCGACGGTCGTGACACTGCACCCTGCGATAATGCCTAGCCGGAGTGTCCGTTTGACACGGTCGTAATGCTGAGCTCCGTAGTTGTAGCCGGAAATCGGCTGCATGCCCATGGTAATCCCCATTACAATCATCACAAACAACATCTGTATCCGGTTGAGAATGCCAAATGCCCCGATAGACAAGTCGCCCCCGTAGGTCAGCAGTCGGTTATTGATGAAAATCACGATGCAGCAGGCACATACGTTCATTACGAAGGGCGACATGCCTACGCCAAAGATGTTCAGAATGATCTTTTTCCGGAGTTTAAAACTGGGACGCTTGAAGCGTATGTAACTTTTCTTGTTGTAGAAATGATATAATACCCAGATCATGCCCACAAACTGCGACAATACGGTGGAAAGGGCAGCTCCCCTGATTCCCCATTCCAGCACGAAGATACAGATAGGTGCCAGAATTACGTTGCAGCCTACTGTCAGCATCGACGAAAGCATCGCCTTTTTAGGATAACCCGTAGCACGCATGATGTTGTTCAGCCCGATCATGACATACGAAATGGGGCTTCCTAACAAAATGACCTGCATGAAATCGCGTGCATAAGGTAAGGTACTTTCGCTGGCCCCGAAGAAATAAAGTATCTCATCCAGGAATATCAGCGTGATACCTCCGTAAAATACAGCGTTGATGATGCAGAGGATGGTGACATTACCCAAAATATTCTCGGCACCTCTTATGTCCTTTTGTCCCAGACGGATGGACGAAATCGTAGCACCACCCACACCTACCAGCGTACAGAATGCCACCAGCAGGTTCATCAACGGGAAAGTAATGGCAAGACCGGAGATGGCCAGCGCCCCTACGCCGTGTCCGATGAAGATACTGTCGATGATGTTGTATAGAGAAGTCAGCGTCATGCCGATAATGGCCGGAATGGAGTACTGTAAAAGCAGTTTGCCTATAGGCGCACTTCCTAAAACATGGGGATTGTTTCTGTCCATTTTGTGCTTTGGTTAAAATTATCCGTTCAAAGTTAGGAATATGACGCGATATTTCAGAACTTTGCACCGTTAAATCAACTAAATGGTAAAAAGAATGGATAATACGAAGTGTATAGCAGCTCTGTTCGATTTCGACGGAGTAGTAATGGATACGGAAACACAGTATAGTTTGTTTTGGAATAAGATAGGAGAGCAGTACTTTCCTCAGATAGAAGAGTTCGGGCGCATCATTAAAGGGCAGACTCTTACGCAGATTTATGCGAAGTATTTTGCGGGTATGGAGAAAGAACAGCAGGATATTACGACGCGTCTGAACCTGTTTGAGAAAGAGATGGCGTATGAATACATTCCCGGGGTCGTGGATTTCATGAAAGACTTGCGTGCGCACGGAGTGAAAATGGCTATTGTCACCAGTTCGAACGACCTGAAGATGGCCAATGTGTATAAGGCACATCCCGAACTGAAGGAACTGGTCGACCGGATTCTGACTGCCGAAATGTTCACTCGCTCGAAACCGGCTCCGGATTGCTTCCTGCTGGGTGCCGAAGTATTTGGTACCGTACCTCAGAACTGTGTGGTATTCGAGGATTCGTTTCACGGACTGGAGGCAGGCAATGCGGCAGGCATGGCTGTAGTGGGCTTGTGTACCACCAATCCGAAGGAAGCAATAGCCGATAAATGCAAACTGGTGATGCCCGATTTTACAGCTTTCTCTTTCGAAAAGATGAAAGCCCTGCTTGCTTAACTCGTCAGAAAGAGCTACATTTGCCGCGATTTTATTAAATTAGGAGAAATTTTATGGCTGGATATCTTTCAGGTGATACACGTAAAGTGACAACTCACCGTTTGATTGAGATGAAAGAAAGAGGTGAAAAGATTTCCATGTTGACCTCTTATGATTATACGATTGCCCAGATTGTAGACGGGGCAGGAGTGGATGTAATTTTGGTAGGTGATTCTGCTTCGAATGTGATGGCGGGTAATGTAACTACATTGCCTATAACAATAGATCAGATGATATATCACGGCAAGTCGGTTATGCGTGGCGTGAAACGTGCGCTTGTTGTAGTCGACATGCCTTTCGGATCGTATCAGGCCGATCCTTTCGACGGAGTGCGTAATGCTATCCGTATCATGAAGGAAACAGGGGCAGATGCGCTGAAACTGGAAGGTGGAGAAGAAGTTATCGATACCATCCGTAAAATTATCGGTGCAGGCATGCCGGTGATGGGACATCTGGGACTGATGCCTCAGTCTATCAATAAATATGGTACTTATGGCGTACGTGCTAAGGGTGACGCTGAGGCTGAAAAGCTGATTCGTGACGCTCATTTGTTGGAAGAAGCCGGTTGTTTCGGACTGGTACTGGAAAAAATTCCTGCCGACCTGGCAGCACGTGTGGCTTCCGAACTGACCATTCCGGTGATTGGTATCGGTGCCGGTGGAGCTGTAGACGGACAAGTACTGGTAGTAGCCGACATGCTGGGTATGACCAAAGGCTTCAGTCCGCGTTTCTTGCGCCGTTATGCCGACTTGCATACGGTGATGACCGATGCTATCGGTCGCTATGTGGCTGACGTGAAATCGTGTGATTTCCCGAACGAAGCCGAACAATATTGATTGTTATTTTACCGTTATTCTATTAATATGCTGTGGAATAGAAATTTTTCTTTATTGGTTGCAGCAAACATATTACTCTATATAGCGGTTTACATGTTATTCCCTCTGATTCATCAGTGGATGATTCAAGCCTGGAACTGTACGGGGTTGCAGGCTGCGGGAGTAACGGCTATATTCGGAATTGCTCTGTTCCTTCCCGGGGCTTTCAATAATTACTTGGTCGATACGTTTAGCCGGAAGAATGTGTGCACCCGAAGTATGGCGTTGCTGGCATTGGTAGGACTGCTGTATCCTTACGTTACTTCGGTGGGGATGGTAGTGGCACTGCGTATCTTGCAGGGAGCGTTGTTTGGCATTGTCCTGATGGCTACGGGCAGTACGCTCGCCATTGATGTGACACCCAGCAACAAACGTAATGAGGCCAACCGGGTATTTACGTGGTCGTCCATTGTCGGTTTGCTAGCGGGAATTATTGTAGGAATAGAGGGGAGTGGTTATCTGAGCTTTACCTCCTTGCTGTATGTTTCGGCTTTTCTGTGTGCGGCTTCCATCGTACTGGTTTCGATGGTGAATGTTTGTTTCCGCGCACCTCTCGACCTGCCGCTGTGTTCGTTCGACAGGTTTATTCTTTTCCGGACATTGCTTCCGGGAATAAATATGATGGCAGTTCCCGTCGTTTTGGGTATACTTTTCATTAGGATTTCCGATGCTTTTTTCTATCTTTGCATAGGAGGTGGATTTCTGATATATTTACTTATCAGGCAGGTCTTTACCAACCCGATGAACGGACGGATACAGGTTCTGATCGGACAGTTGCTTACAGGAGTGGGTCTGGCGGTGCTCTGTAGCTCGGATATGGGCAAAAGTCTTTATGGGGCCGGACTGCTGTTGGGATTGGGACTGGGCTTCTCTATCGGGCAGTTCCTGCGGATGATGATCTTGTTGCCTTTGCATTGCGAACGGGGTACCGGTTATCATACATACCAACTGTTGTGGGAGGCAGGTATCATGCTTGGAATATGGATTTCACAATATGCTTGTCAGATAGAAGGTGTGAGTCCGTATCGGATAGCTTTAGGTGTTTGTATAGTCGGATTCCTGTTTTATCAGTTATACATCCATCGATATTTTGTAAAACATTATCAATCAAAATAACAATAAAAGAGTATGGCAGACGATAAAAAGATTATCTTTTCCATGGTCGGAGTGAGCAAATCATTCCAGAACAATAAGCAAGTCTTGAAAGACATCTACCTATCTTTTTTCTACGGAGCGAAGATCGGTATTATCGGTTTGAACGGGTCGGGTAAGTCTACCCTGATGAAGATTATAGCCGGTCTGGATAAAAACTATCAGGGAGAGGTGGTATTCTCTCCGGGATATTCCGTCGGTTATCTGGCTCAGGAACCTCATCTTGACGATACCAAAACCGTAAAGGAAGTAGTGATGGAAGGCGTACAGAGTGTAGTCGATACGCTTGCCGAATACGAAGACATAAACAATAAGTTCGGCTTGCCGGAGTATTACGAGGATCCGGAGAAAATGGATGCCTTGTTTGCCCGTCAGGCAGAATTGCAAGATATCATTGATGCAACTGATGCGTGGAACCTTGACAGTAAGCTGGAGCGTGCGATGGATGCGTTGCGCTGTCCACCCGAAGACCAGCCGGTGAAGAATCTGTCGGGAGGTGAGCGCCGCCGTGTGGCTCTCTGCCGTCTGTTGTTGCAGAAACCGGACATCTTGTTGCTGGACGAGCCGACCAACCACCTGGATGCCGAGAGCATCGACTGGCTGGAACAGCACTTGCAGCAGTACGAGGGTACGGTTATCGCTGTAACACACGACCGTTACTTCCTTGACCATGTAGCAGGATGGATTCTGGAACTGGATCGTGGCGAGGGTATTCCATGGAAGGGAAATTACTCGAGCTGGCTGGAGCAGAAGACCAAGCGTATGGAAATGGAAGAAAAGACTGCCAGCAAGCGTCGTAAAACCCTGGAGCGTGAGTTGGAATGGGTACGTATGGCACCGAAGGCACGTCAGGCAAAGGGTAAGGCTCGTCTGAACTCTTACGATAAGTTGCTGAACGAGGATGTGAAGGAAAAGGAAGAGAAACTGGAAATCTTCATTCCGAACGGTCCGCGTCTGGGAAACAAGGTTATCGAAGCAAAGCATGTGGCAAAGGCGTATGGCGACAAGTTGCTGTTCGACGACCTGAACTTTATGCTGCCGCCTAACGGTATCGTGGGCGTGATTGGTCCGAACGGTGCCGGTAAGACTACTTTGTTCCGCCTGATTATGGGACTGGAAAAACCGGACAGAGGAGAGTTTGAAGTGGGAGAAACAGTGAAGGTGGCTTACGTAGACCAGCAGCACAAGGATATTGACCCGAACAAAACGGTATATCAGGTCATCAGCGGCGGAAACGATTTATTGCGTATGGGAAACCGCGACGTGAATGCCCGTGCTTATCTGAGCCGTTTCAACTTCTCGGGTTCCGATCAGGAAAAGTTGTGTGGCATGCTTTCGGGTGGTGAACGCAACCGCTTGCATCTTGCCATGGCACTGAAGGAAGAAGGTAACGTATTGTTGCTGGACGAGCCGACCAACGATATCGACGTGAATACGCTGCGTGCGCTCGAAGAAGGTCTGGAAGACTTTGCCGGATGTGCGGTAGTCATCAGTCACGACCGTTGGTTCCTCGACCGTATCTGTACACACATCCTTGCATTCGAAGGCAACAGCGAAGTATTTTTCTTCGAAGGTTCGTATACAGAATATGAAGAAAACAAGATGAAGCGTATGGGTAACGTAGAACCGAAGCGCGTCCGTTACCGCAAGTTGATGGAAGATTAATCGGAACGATGATAATATGATACGGAGTTGGCGCAGGCATGCAGGCAGACTGCATCGAGCGTCAACTCCGTGTAGTTTTAGGTGATTTTAATACTGTGCTTTTATGATTACGATATACTTAGCCCGCCACGGGCAGACGGAAGAAAATATCAGTCGCATTTTTCAAGGACACCTGCCGGGACATCTGACGGAAGAGGGAAAGCAGCAGGCAGTAGAATTGGGTAATCGGCTGCGGGATATTCCACTGGATGCTGTCCTCAGCAGCGATTTGCAGCGGGTGGTCGATACGGTTCGTTTGGCTGTAGGCGATAGAAACCTGCCGTGGCAGACAACGCCTTTGTTGCGTGAAATAGACTGGGGAAGCTGGACCGGTCTTCCGCTGGATTCGGTAGACCGGACGCATCTGCCTGCAGATACCGAAACACGTGAAATGCTTTACGAACGTGCGGGCAAGTGTCTGGAATATATCCAGCAGCATTACGAAGGGAAATGTATCTTGGTGGTAGCACACGGCCTGATAAACCGTTCGTTGCGGGCTCGGCTGTCAGGCATACCTGTCGACCAGCTTACTACTGTGCCGCACATGGATAATTGCGAGGTAGTCCGTCTGACGGTGGAATGAAGTAAACCGGAAAGAGCAGATACGTAACGCTTTCAAAGAAAAGAATCTGAAAAGGAGAGTTACTTTAACAAAAGATTCCGTAATACCATATTTTATTCAGTCAGAAATAAATTATTGTTGGCATTGGGAGAAGATGTAGGGTCGAGTTTCCCGATAGCCCTTAAATAGTTCGTTTCATAAATTTTATACTGCGTTTGTGCTTCGATAAGATTGCTTTTGGCTTGTTTCCATTGCGATTGTGCATCGAGCAAGTCGGTAAGCAGTGCCATCGAAACATTGTATTTGTTATTGGTAACTCTCAAATTTTCTTCCGCCTGTTTCAGTCCGATCTCGGCAGTTTGGATCAGTTGGTAGCCATCGTAAATATTCTTTAAAGCACTTTGTGCTTCCAGATTCATCAGCCGTGAATTCCTGCTTAATTCCAATTCTGCATTCTTGAAATCAAGTTTTGCTTTTTTCACTTTCTTCAGATTGGCTCCCCATTCGAATATGGGAATTTTTACAGACAGCATTACAGCTCCTAATCCATCTCGAAATTCCTGTGAATACGGCATCATCGTTCCGTTTCCTGCATCGACCAGGCTGTTCAGTTTGATATTGCCGTAATAAGTATACCCTGCTACGAGTCCTATCGTCGGCAACATGTCTGCCCGTGACATCTGTATTTGTTGTTGTGTGACGTTTACTTGATGTTTTAACAGGTTAAATTCCGGGCGTTCGTTAATGTCGGCTGTCAGTAGTCCGGGTTCCTTAACGTATATCGTTGTGTCTGTTAGTTCAAGTTCTGTACTTGAATCGAGGCCGGTAATTCTGCATAGAGACATGCGACATAAGTCCTCTCCGTTTTTTGCTTTTTGCATCTGGTATAAGATGTCACTTCTGCTTGCCTCAACCCGCAGCAGTTCATTTTCTGTGCCAAGTCCGGCTTCGACGGCAGTTTTCACTTGAGCAAACAGTGAGTCCATCTGTTCTTTGTAGCTTTCCAGCATGGCGACTTTTTGTCTGACAGCTATTAATGTCCAGTATGCATTGTCGGTTTCTACCAAGACATCCATCATTGTCATCCTTTTCTGTTCGGCTGCTATAGATTCTCCCAGCTTAGACAGTTTCTTTCCTGTCATGATCTTTCCTCCTGTGTATAGTGGTTGCGTAAGCGTTATTCCTGCCATATATGTACCACGCATTCTTAATTCCATGCCCATCATGTCTATATCTGGAAAAACGTATGTTCCGGTAGCCGAGGCCTCGAATTTGGGAAGGAATGCACTACTTGCTATTTGTTTATCAAGACGCGACTGCTGATATTTGTATTCGGCCTGCTGCAGAGATTCACTTTGTGATAAAGCCATTTCCCGGCATGAAGTCAGACTTAGTTTGAGCGCTTCCTGGGCTTTGAGATTACTCTGTTGCGTAAATATTATTGCTGTGGTCAATAGTAGTTGAAAAAATTTATCTCTCATATTTTTTTATTTATTAGTCGGTGAGCACTACGTTATCTATATTTTTTTGATATTGAAAAGCACCGTATAGAAAATAGGCAGTAATATCAGTGTTATGAGAGTCCCTACTGCCAGTCCTCCCATGATGGTAATCGCCATTGAATTGTACATCGGGTCTGTAACGAGCGGCAGCATGCCTACTATCGTCGTGAGAGATGCCATCAGTACTGGTCTTACCCTTGACACGGTAGCTTCTACTACGGCGGTGTACGGAGATTTCTTTTCTTCCGTTTGTAACCTGTTTATTTCGTCCACCAGTACAATTGCATTTTTCACCATCATGCCTATCAGTCCCATCATACCGATTATAGCCATGAATGTCATCGGCTGGTTGGTTATCAATAATGACGGAACGATTCCGCAGAAGACAAACGGGAAACATATCAGAATAAGGAAAACCTTCTTCCAGCTGTTGAACAATAGCAGAAGGATGGCAAGGATTATGAAGATCGTCAGCGGTACATATTTCATAAGGTTAGCAATGGCATCGTTCTGTAACTCTCCTTCGCCCACCCATCTCATGCTATACCCTGCCGGCAGTTCAATGGCTTCGACATCTTTCTTTATCGATTCCACTACTTTTGCCGGAGTTGCCTCGTCTATTTCTGAGTTAGGATCGCATTCTGCTTCAATCACCCTTTGTCCGTTCAGGTGCATGACAACATCTTCATCCCATTCCATAGTGATTCCTTTTGCTACTCGGCTGAGTGGTGTGGAGCGGAAGATCTTGTCCTGAAGTTCGCTCATGCCTTTTCCACCTGAGATAGCAGAGTTAAGTTCATCGTTCGAAAGATGCAGGTTCATCATGCTCCATACGGGTATGTCGTTCAAATCGCTTATGCGACTTCCGTCTTCGTTTCGCACGAGCATATTCACTACGATAGTCTTATCCTGGTTGGTAATCATTCCTACCGGCATACCGTCGGTTGCAGCCATCAGCGCATTGCCTATGTCACTTCTGCCTATTCCCGAACGCAATGCATCTTGCTGTAAATATTTTACTACATACGATTTTGCGTATGGCTTCCAGTTGTTCTGTACAGAATATGGATCGACATATTTGCATCTTCTCATTATGTCCTCAGCTTTGTTGCTCAATTCTTTTAATACAGCTGGATCCGGACCAGCAAATTCCACTTCTACCGTATGCGATGTGGAAATGGAAAAATTGTATTTTCTGCAACGAATGTATGCGTCAGGATATTTCTCTCTTAGCATACGTCTTACTTCGGGTATCTGTTTCACTACTGTTTTGTAGTCCTTACAGTCAACAATCAGTTCGCCGTAACAGTCGCCTCCCGATGTCATAGGTCTGACAAGACAGTAATGTGCAGGTGCACTTCCTTGACTGACAGCTATTCTTTCTATATCCTTACGTTGGGATAACAGATTACTCATGTCCAGCAGGTTGTCGCGCACTACATCGGGACTGGTGGCAGAAGGGAAAAAACATTCTATCACATATTGCTTATAGTCGAAATCTGGAAAGAACAGGTTTTTTACCTTGCTCATTCCGGCAATACACAGAATAAGGATTGCAAATGCAATGCCGATGGTTATTTTCTTATATCCTATCAGTTTCGATATGGTATTGCGTATAAATTTGTGTATCGGTGAATTCATGACTGCTCCCTGGTCATTGCCAGCGGTACGTTCTCTGATGGGTAACCATGTTCTGGCACATACCGGGACCTGAACGAGGGCCAGTACCCAGCTTGCCAGTAGACTGACACAAAGGACGAGAAACAGATCGCCGGCATATTCACCGGCCGAGTCTGGTGAAAGATAAACGCACAGGAATGTAGAGGCTGCAATTATTGTGGCACCAAGTAAAGGCATGGCTGTATTCTGACCTATTCTATAAAGGTATTTTTTGGGGGGAAGCCCACGTTTTTTGTCGATGAGAATACCATCCATTATCACCACGGCATTGTCTACGAGCATACCCATTGCCACAATGAATGCTCCAAGCGAAATACGTTGCAAGGTTGTGCCGCACACTAACAGAATCGGGAATGAGACAGCTACAGTAAGAATCAGACCGAAGCCGATGATCAGACCACTTCGGAATCCCATAGTGAATATCAGTACGAGTATTACTATCAATACAGACTCAATTAGATTCCACATGAATGAATAGATTGCATCCTCAACCTTGTCTGGCTGAAAAAAAATCTTTTCGGTTCTCATTCCAGCAGGAATGCTTTGTATGATTTCCTCGAGACGTTTGTCTACTGCTTTTCCTACATCGGGGACTATTGCTGACGACTCCATGGCTATACAGATGGCAAGTGCGGGCTTGCCGTTGACGAAGAAGCCGTTTCTTTGAGGTTGGGAGTATGTCTTTTCTATTTTGGCTATATCTCCCAGCCTTAGAGTCTTGCCGTCGATGGTCTGTATCAGAAGGTTTTTTATATCATTTTCGTCCTTGCTTTCAGAGTCTACGTAAATAGGAATGAGTTCATTGCTGTTCTGATACTTCCCTGCATTTACAGTTTTGCAAGCACCTTGCAGTGTGGACATAATTTGTGCCGGTATTATTCCATTTCTGGAAATCTGTTCTTTAGACAGAGTGATGTTTATCACTTCGTCACGGTTGCCGGCAATGTTTACTCGTTTGACCCCTTTTACACCGGAAAGTTCACGCTTTATCAGTCGGGCATATTGATACATTTCCGGATAATCATATCCGTCGGCAGTAAATGCATAAAAGATGCCGTAAACGTCCATCATGTCATCTATGACTATAGGATCGTAACATCCTTGCGGCAATCTGGCAGATGCATCGTTTACCTTACGGCGCAGCAAATCGAAATGTTGTTCCAGATCTTTTGTAAGAACCGTCATCTGGAACTCCACTGTAAACATAGCCATTCCGTTTTTGCATTCAGTCTTTATTTTGTTTACATTGGGTAGTGCACGTAATTCTTCCTCCATCATAAGCGCTACTTTAAGCTCTGTCTCATGAGCACTTGTTCCCGGATAGGGTACTATCACCATGGCTTGCTTGGTGGAAACTGCCGGATCCTCAAGTTTGGGCATCTGGATGAAAGAAAATATTCCGGCTATTATTATAGCTGTTACAAACGACCAGAATTGTATGGGTCGTTTCATGAAGTATTTTGTAATTCTTATCATATCAGTCCTCCGACATTTGTTTTTTCCGGTTGTTTTATGACTATTACTTTTTCACCCTCTTGAAGTGAGTTTACTCCTGCACGTACTATCTTTTCTGTGCCATTCAGACCTTTTATTACTGTGATTTTTTCTCCAGAAAAATGATCATCCATGGTTATAACCCTTTTTTCGATAGTAGAATCTTCTTTCAACACCCAAACACACGAGTTGTCCCCACTCTTAAAGATTGCGCATGCAGGTATTTCGAATCCACCGATACTATCTGTCTTTTCATTAATCGTCAGGCATACTTCAACGTTCATCCCTGGAGTAATTTCTTTGTCCGGCTTTTCTCTAAATTTCAGACAGAGCTGGTATAACTGGTTTCCGTCGGCTTTCGGCGATAGACTTACGAAATCCATAGGATATACTTGTGGTTCCTTTTCCGATGGAATTATACATTCGTATCTTACTGCATTATTAATAACTTTCAATGTTTTTGACGGCAAATCTGTTTTAACTTCCAGATGCGAAACATCCAAAAACGTGAATATTGCAGTACCCGCATCAACCATTTCTGCTGGAGAAAAATTGACCGACTGAATATATCCGTCTGTCGGTGAATACAGTTTGGTATATTTCAGCTTGTTCTTGTTTACTTGCAGCTGAACTCCAAGCTGCTTCAGTCCGGCAGAAGCTTTCTCATAATCATTGGCAGAGACACTTTTCTGATCAAACAGCTTTCTTGTCCTTGCCACTTCACTTTTTAGTTGATCGTATTGTATCTGTAAGGCTTCTACTCCAAGCAGATAATCTGCGTTATCAAGTTCGGCAAGTAGTTCGCCTTTCTTTACTTGGTCACCTTCTTTTACGTAAATGTTTTTTATCTGTCCGGCAGTTTTGAACCCAAGACTGACCTCGTGCGCTTCGCGGATTATTCCTGAATATCTTTGGGTAGTGGTATTACTTGAGGGTACCGGATTCACGACTTGTACACTATGAATAGGTAAAGAAGATTGGTTGAATCGACTGCATGAACTTAGCATAAATAGCAGTAATGTCGGCAGATAGAATAAATTTTTTATTTTCATGCTTAATAGGTTTTGGGTGATAATATGTTTTCTTTTGATGCAAAATTGTGTATTTATTTATATTATACTATCACCGATAAGGATGGTAAATTGGTCTAAAGGATTGAAAATCTATGAATAATAAGTTGTTTCTTATATATTTGTTCCTCGAAAGGTATAATTTGATATTCCATGAAAAGAGAAAATGTTTTTTTGAATCTGGATTTAAGTGATTTGTCGGTACAGCCTGGTGCACTTCATATTGATAATAAAATCATACTCATTGATAACCTTGATGATGTAGCAGATGAAGAAAATACCAATAGTTTATCTTTTGCCAATTATCCCATGAAATTATCTTTTACAATAGGTCTGATTGTACTTTCGGGAGGGATGAAGGTTAAAATTAATTTGGGAGATTTTGAAGCACGTGCGGGTGATGCAATCGTTGTTTTTAAGGGAAATATTGGTGAATTTTGCAGCTTATTGCCGGATACGCGTATGGTTGTAATTGCTTTTTCCGATGAGCTTTTCGATGTGGTGAAACATATAAACACAGCCCTTTCCATACAGCAGTATATTTATACTAATCCTGTGTTTCATCTTGATGAAGAATTTCTTGATGAGGCATTGGATATATATAAAAAGATGAAGGCAAAAATGACTGATACTAATAATATTTTTCTTGAAGGAATTTTGCACGGTTATGCACAGGTTTTGATGTACAGTGCTTACAATTATTTTGCCCAAAGAAAGAAAAACACAGATAATTCTTTAGAGTGTAACAGGAATCAGGAAATATACAAACTTTTTATGCAGACGGTGCAGAAAAATTATATGCATGAACGCAGTATAACCTATTATGCTGGTGTATTATGCCTTTCTCCGAAATACCTTTCTCAAGTAATAAAGAATGTAACCGGAAGGCTGGCTAGCGAGTGGATAGCCGATTATGTGATTTTGGAGGCAAAGGTATTATTGAAAAGTAATAAGTATACGGTACAACAGGTGTGTGACATGCTGAATTTTGCTAATCAGTCTTTCTTTGGAAAGTATTTTAAAAGGAAAACCGGAGTTTCTCCTAAGGCTTATATAAAAAGCTAAAAAATCAGTTAAGTGCCTTTGGTTATTCGACTCCGCTTGATAAGTTTAAGAAAGAGTTGCATGTAGAAGAATGTAAAAAATACCCCGCAAAGAATCTGTTATTTCAACGATTCTTTGCGGGGTAAATTTTTCTATTTTAACTATGGTATAGTCTTGTATCAAGGATGAACCATTGTTCCAATATTTTCGCCTGATATCACTTTCTTCAGGTTACCTACCGTATCCATGTCGAATACGATAATCGGCAGGTTGTTTTCCTTACACATACAAGTAGCTGTCAGGTCCATGACTTTCAAGCCACGTGCCAGAACTTCATCGTAAGTGATTTCATCGAATTTGGTAGCTGTCGGATCTTTTTCCGGATCGGCAGTATAGATACCGTCTACACGGGTACCCTTCAGCATGACATCAGCTTCAATTTCGATACCACGCAAGGAAGAACCGGTATCGGTTGTAAAGAACGGGTTTCCGGTTCCGGCAGACATGATGACTACTTCACCGTTTTCCATGGCTTCGATAGCTTTCCATTTGGTGTAGAACTCACCGATCGGTTCCATGCGGATAGCTGTCAGTACACGAGCCTTTACTCCGGCTGCAACCAAAGCTGAACTCAATCCTAAGCTATTGATAACCGTTGCCAGCATACCCATCTGGTCACCTTTCACACGGTCGAATCCCTTTCCGGCTCCGGTCAGTCCGCGGAAGATGTTTCCACCGCCGATAACGATGCCGATCTGTACACCCATGTCATGGATTTCCTTGATTTGCTGTGCATATTCGCCCAGACGTTTTTCGTCGATACCATATTTCTTTTCTCCCATTAAGCTTTCGCCGCTGAGCTTTAACAGAATACGTTTGAACTTTGCCATAAATTGATTTTTTTAATGTTTAGTCGCAAAGTTAGAAATAAATGTCAGAAGAATAGTCAAAATCTCTTGTTTTTATTCCTTATTTCTATCGTCCTGTCACTTGCAGGTATTCACGTTTTTTTACTTCATACTGAGCATAGGTTTCTACATACTTGTCGCGACTTTGCTGATAAAGACTCTGTGCATCGAGCAGATCGCTCATGGTGCAGGTACCGGCTGCATAATAATCGGTATTCAGACGCAGATTTTCCTTAGCTTGTTTGATGGAAAGCAGAGCTATTTTCACCTGTTTATAGGCATCATTCAAGTCGTCCCATGTATGTTTCATGCGGATTACCAGCAACTGGCTTTGATCGGCGAGTTGGTTTTCGGCATTGCGTAGTTGTAGTTTCTGGCGCTGAATGTCGTGTGAGCCTCCCCACCAGCCTGAGATAGGTACGGATACGGTAGCGAATCCCAGCCAGAATGTATGATCTTTCCCTAGCAGATTTTCGTAAGCATAGCCTCCTCCGATGGCTATGGTAGGCAAGTTCTTGCCTATAGCCATTTTATGTTGCAGGTTGCTTGCCTTTACATTTTGCTGAAGGAGATTGTATTCATTGGTCATTGTAAGAGCCGTTTCGGGAACTGTATAAAGTCCTTCCGGTCCCTGCGGCAACGTATCTTTCAACGTTGCCGCTACTTCTATGCTGTCTGCCGGATGTCCTATATACTGCGCAAGCATGCTTCGTGACAATGAAAGCATGTTTTCCACCTGAATGCGTTTGCTTTGTATCTCGTTCTGGCGGAGCTGTACTTGCAATAAGTCGTTACGGGTTGTGATACCTGCCTGTACGCTGGTTTCTACATCCTGAAGCAACTGACTCAATTGCTTGTCGAGTGTGCCAATAGTCTGCAATTTCTCTTTTAGCATTACGACTTGCCAGAAATAGTTTTCTACCGTCAGAGTTACCTCGTTTTGTGACTGGCGTTGCTGGAGACGGTTTACTTCCACGTTCACTTTAGCCAGTTTGTTTCCGTTTACTAATTGTCCTCCGGTAAATAGTGGCAGAGTTGCGGAAACATCACCTACAAGTCCGTTTTTCATAAATGCCATCTGCATTTCAGGCGACAATCCCATGCGTACCAGACTTTTGTCGGCGAGGAATCCGCTACCCATTGCACTTACGGTGGGGAAATATTTACTGAAAGCTTCCTGCTTGCTATGTTCTGCCATACGGAGGTTGTTCTGTGCATTTTTCATGCGGACATTGTTGCTTAGTGCGGCTTCTATACATTCGTCCAGTGAGTAAACTTTCTGAGCGAATGTATTTAGTGATAGCATACAGCTTGCCGACAGCAGAAATAAAGATAGTATATTTTTTCTTTTCATCATCGTGACTGAAATTAGTTGTAACTTTGAGTTTATTATGTTATTCAAGCTCCAGTTGTGCACTGGCAGTCCGTTTGCGGGTAGAATTTCTGAACAATAGCATATACATGACCGGAAGAACGGTAAGTAGAAAAATCATGGTGATAAGAGTTCCATAGCAGATTACTGTTCCCATAGGCATCCACAGTCCGCTCTTTCCCATAATCATTGGAATAACTCCCATGGAAGCTGCTGCTGAAGTCAGGAAAATCGGTCGCATACGTCGGCGTGCGGAATGATAAATGGCATCGCGTACGCATAAATTTTCGGTGCTTCTCAGTTCTTCGGCATAGTCTATCATGATGATTCCGTTACGGACGATGATACCCATCAAGCTGATGATACCTAACGTACACGTCATACTGAAGTCGACTCCCTGTATCAATACGCCTATTGCTGTACCAAAAACACAGAATGTCATGCTGCCGAAGATGAGCAAGGCGATACTCAGACGGTGGAAATGAGCTATCAGGATAAATAATATCATTATAGCTGCAATGGCAAGTGCTCCCATGATAAGCGGATTTTGCTCGTTATTTTGTTCCAAATCGCCTCCGTATGTCAGCGTGACACCTTGAGGTAAAGGGATTTCCTTAATCTTTTCCTGAATTTTTCCAGTTATCTCCATAGCATTTTCTCCTCTTCGTAAATCGGACATGACAGTAATGGTATAGATACCGTTCCGACGTACAAGTTGTCCGTCTTCGGTAGAGGGCTCGATGCTGGCTATCTGGCGAAGTGGAACACTCGACAGTCCACCGGCTACCGGAATCAATTCGTTTTCGATATCGTTGTAATGTGCGTTGTCGGCTTTGTTACTTTTCAGTATGATTGGAATATTGTAATCACCTTCCCATACATTGGCAACCGGAATTCCGCTACCATATCTCATTGCTAAGGTTGCTTCTACTGTAGCATTCGTAATGCCTAACCGCGCAGCTTCATCTTCTTTCAGCACGATGCGTGCCGTAGTTTGCGGGTTACTGAAGTTAGTCTGTGCCAGTTCGGTTTCAGGCATGCTGCGCAACAGACTCAGGTATTTATCTGCTGTACATTTCAGGCTGTCGAGGTTACTTCCACTCAATCGCAGTTCGATAGGATAAACAGCCTGACTGTAACTTAACTGCTTGAAACGAACCAGTGCTTCTGGGAATGCATTGGTGTATTTGGCAGCATATTCGTCCAGCAATTCTACCGTTTCTTTGTTCCCCTTCGTATTAACGATAAACTGTGCATAGTTTGTTCCTGCTATCTGCGGTGCGTATGCAGTGTGGAAACGAGGAGAAGCACATCCGGTAAATGAAGTTACCGAAACGACACGATCGTCTGCACGAAGTATGTTTTCCAGTGTATCGGCTATAGCAGCAGTCTTTTCGATGGCAGTTCCTGTAGGAAGATAGATTTCTACGGCAAACTGGTTACGGTCTGCTGTCGGCATCAGGTTCTGAGGTAATTTGCCCATCAGAATAATACCCACGACAATGAAGGCCAATCCTGTTGTCACTGTATAATAAGGATGCTTGAAGCATACATCCAACAGCTTATTGTAGTATTTTTGGAGCATATCCAAGAAAGAGAATCCCTTTTTATCGGTCTGGAGAGGTTTCCGTATGAACCAGAACTGCATGAACGGTACAAGCAATGAAGCTACCAGCAGTGAGATACCCAAAATGAGTGTAATGGCCCACGGGAAACTGAGCAGAAAATCGTGAAACATACCTGTCATGATAAACAGGAACGGGAAGAAAGTGATACTGATGGCAAGTGTTGCCGAGAAAATGGAACGGAAAAAATGGGTACTGCTCTGTATGGAAGCATGCCAGCGCGACATTCCTTCTCCTATTTTTTCCAGATAATTATCGATGATAACGATGGAGTTGTCGACAATCATTCCCAGCGTAACGATCAATGCTGCCAGTGTTACTGTATTTAATTCGATACCAAAAGCATAGAACAGACCCAGTGAAATGAATATGGTAATCGGGATAGTGGAGGCTGCTACCAGTGCGACACGAATCGGAAGCAGTAACATTACTACAATGACTACGGCTACAATGGCAATCAGCAATTCTTTCAGGAAGTTATTTACGCTGTCGCCTACAACTTCACTTTGGTCGGTGATGCGGAACATGTTGACTTCCGACGGAAGTTCTTTTTTAAACTCTTCGAGGGTTTGATTGATTTGTTCTCCCATCTTTACAATGTTCTGCCCCTTTTTCATTTCTACGCTAAGTAGAAGACATTTTTTCCCGTTGTTGGTAATATAGCTGTCGGCATGTGGATATTCCTTTACAACACGAGCAACATCCTTCAGACGAATATTATGTCCGGATGGGTCGGTATATACAATTTGTTCTTGTACATCGTAAACGGTATTGAAGGATTTCTCTACATGTACAGGCAGTATGTAGGCAGGATTTTGCACCCGTCCGCCAGAGGTAACAAATCCTTTGGAGAATAAGTTGACAGCCAGTGTCTGTTCTGTCAGTCCGTATTGCGAAAGTTTTTCATTATCCAGATAAACAGCAATCTGTTCATTCTGTAATCCGCTTACAGTCATACGTCCGATGCTGCTGATCCGGCGCAAACGATCCTGCAAGTCGTCCATGTATTCCTTTAATTCCCGATAAGTCTTGTCCTTGCTCTCCATGGTAATAAGCAAGGCAGAGGTATCTCCGAAATCATCCAGTACCTGTACAGCAAGTACATTCGAAGGCAGGTTTGACTTGAATGTTGCGATACCATGTTTGAATTTGCTCCAGAATTCATCTTTGTTGTTGAGGTCATCGTTTAGTTCTACTTGTATATACACGATTCCGTCGCGGCTGGTAGAAAATGTTTTCTCTTTCTTTACTTCTTTATAAGAAAATATATAGTTTTCCAGCGGTTTGGTAACTTGTTCAATCATCTCTTCGGCCGTATTTCCCGGAGCTACGGCTACTACCATTCCCTGACGGATTGTAAAATCGGGGAATTCATTTTTGCGCATATTAGGCAAGCTGTATATGCCGAATGCGACCAGACAACATACTACCAGTATGACGATCTGCCGGTAGTGCATTGCCCATTCTACTATGTTACGTTTCTTTTCCATTGCTGTTTTATTTTATAGTTACCGGTGTGTTTTCACAAACCTTTTGCTGTCCTTCTGTTATAATCATATCCCCGTCTTTGATTCCGTCTAAGATAATAATTCCATCAGAAGTAAAATCGCCGCATTGCACGATACGTTTTTCAGCTTTTCCTCCGTTGTTTACCCATACAAAGTTCTGATTTCCTTCACCTAACTGGATAATGTTGGCCGGCAATACATAATGACTTCCACCTTTGGCTGTTGCCAGTATCACTTCGCAGACCATGCCCGGCATCAGTTCTTTATCCGGTTTGTCTATCCGGATTTTGACTTCATAAGAACGGGATAAAGCATTGGCCACAATACCTTTTTCTGTTATGCTTCCTTCGAATGGACGATTGCCTAATGCTGAAACTTGGATCTGTGCTTTCTGATTTTTCTGTATATTGGCAATTTCATTTTCCGGAACTGAAATTTTGACATTCAAATCTTTTACGGCGACTAGTTGTGCAACAGGCATTCCCGGCATTACGTTTTGTCCAACTTCGATATTCTTTGACGAGATGACACCACTATAAGGAGCATACAGTTTGCAGTCGGATAAGTTTTTCCGTGCCACTTCCTCCATGGAGCGGGCCTGCTGGAGTTTGCTTTGTACTTCAATCCATTTCATATCGGCGAGGCTTCCTTTGTCGTGTAGTTGTTTCATACGTTGGTAAGCATCTTCGGCCTGTTTCAGTGTCGACTGTGCGGCTGCATAGCTACTTTGAATGGATGTTGGGTCTATTTCTGCTATCAGTTGACCTTTGGCTACATGTTTGCCTAAATCGACATATATTTTTTTGATGGTTCCCATAACGGAAAAACTTAGAGCTGTGGTATTCGATTCTTCTACAGTACCGGAATAATGTCTGGATTCATTGGTTGTACTGGAAGAAATTTGCATGACTTTCACTTTTACCGGATCGGCTGCAGAATTTTGCTTATCGCTGCTATCCTGACAAGATAACAATGTGAGAAACAGCAATGACGCTGTGATGTAATAACACTTTTTCATACCTTTCTGAATTATCTTTTAGTTTTATTTGAGAGCAAAAGAATACATTTTGTCCGACGTATTGGTTCTTTTAAAGTCTTCAAAAGTGTCCTAAAAGTCAAGTGTCTTTGCTGATCTGAATAATTGACCATTTATTGTGTCTGTTTGGTTACTGCTATTGGGGAAAATTACCGTTATTTTGCAAGAAAAGAGCTGTAGATATGGAAAAAGATATTTTTGAAAAAGGAAAGTACATATAAAAAGTGTTTGAGAGAAGAATGAGGAAAGTTTACTGGTTATCAGTTACTTTCCTCATTTTGGTTAAAAGTGGCGAGGACAGACGAAGACAGGAATACGACAAGATGAGACAGAGGAACGTTACCTATCCGTAACCTATACCCCCAATGGTGAATGTTGAGGTTCGGAAGAATAAGGAAGGTTACGAATTGAATTTGAATACTCTGATTTATAGTGAGTTACTAGTGAGTAACGTAAGATTTTTGGTTACGAACCAAATTTGCCGTGTTCTGCAGTGAAATGCGTAGCAAGAAAAGACTCTTCATGTATTAATTTTGAACGCAAAAAAGAATGACGTTATGAAGAGTACATTTTCAATTATCTTCTACCTCAAAAGACAGGTAGTAAAGAAAGATGGTACTGTTCCAGTTATGGGACGTATCACAGTGGACGGAACACAGGCGCAGTTCAGTTGCAAGACAACTGCCAATCCAGATTTGTGGGACACCAAGGGCGGACGCATGATAGGTAAGAGTATGCAGGCTTTGGAAGTGAACCGCAAATTGGACAAGATGCGTGTGAGTATCAGTAAGCATTATCAGGAGATTATGGACAGGGACAATTTCGTCACTGCCGACAAGGTGAAGAACGCCTTTCTTGGCTTGGAGTATCGTTGCCATACACTGATGAAAGTCTATTCTCAAAGCCGTGATGAAATGGAAAAGCAATATAAGGCTGGCATGAAATCTTTGAGTACATACACGAAGTATAGAATTGGGTGTGCCTACGTGGGCGAGTTCTTGCAGGCGCATTACCATGTGAAGGATATTGCTCTGAAAGAGTTATCGCTGCCTTTTATCACAGACTACGAGACTTTTCTCAGAACCGACAAGCACTTGAAGATAAACTCTGCGATGGTGTTTGTCCGCAATCTCCGTGCAATGATTTTTCGGGCGATTGATAACGAGTGGCTCGTCAAAGACCCTTTCAGACGATACGAGTACAAGAACGAGGAAACAACAAAGGAGATTCTGACAAAAGAAGAAATTCACCTGTTGATGGAAACTCCTATCACCAGAAAGCATATGGGGTTGGTGCGTGACTTGTATCTATTCTGCTGTTTCACAGGTCTCGCATTCATTGACCTATACAACTTGAAGGAAGAGAACATCAAGACATTTTTTGACGATGGCGAGTGGATTGTTATCCACCGACAGAAGACAGGAACGGAAGCCGACATCAAGTTGCTTGACTATCCCAAGCAGATAATGGAGAAATATCGTGGATTGTGCAAGGATGGCAGAGTCTTTCCTGTACCACCTTATAGAAGTTGTCTGCGTTCGCTCAAAAGATTGGGAAAGAAATGCGGTATCACCAAGCCACTTTCCTGGCATGTCTCAAGGCACTCGTTCGCAACCTCGGTTTGCCTCTCCAACGGAGTCCCAATAGAAACCGTGAGTTCAATGCTTGGTCACAAGGACATAAAGACAACCCAGGTGTATGCCAAAATTACCAAGGAGAAATTGAGCAAAGACGTGGAAAAGTTGTCTCAGCAGATTAATAACATTGAGGAATTCACGTTTGGAAATGTTTGCAACGATAATACTAACACTATAAATGGCAGAGTATGAAACGACAAGTGATAACAATACAAGAAGATATGGTCATCTACGCCCCACATCATGGTGAGGTGTGGATGACAGTTTGGGAGATTGCCGAACTGTTGAATGTAACAGGGACAGCAGTGAAGAATACCATCAAGCGCATTTGGAAACAAAGTGTGCTGAAAGATTTCCAGCATTCTCAATACATCAAACTTGAAAATGGATATTCTGCGAATGTCTATGATATGGAAGTGATTATCGCCATAGCACTTCAAATGGATACATATCAAGCCTTGTTGTTCAGACAATGGCTTATCAGTAAGGTTGTGAACCGCAAGGTGTGCCAAGCAGAGCAAGTAAAAAACGAGTATCCGATGATTATTGTAATGAACGGAACGATGCCAAGAGATGCTAGTTAGAATCTTTCATCTTTTTAATAAGATTTAATAGCGTACAGAGAGAACGATTTTTGTCGTTGTACACTGTACGCTATTTTTGTTTCGCAATCTTACTGATTGTTTGTAATGTTCTGATAATCAATGCTAATCCGAATTACAAAATGGCAAAAGAAACAAATTAGGAACAACATAATCCCGTAACCCCAAAATGAAATTATGAGAAAACAAAAATTAACACGGATAACGCGGAATTTTTCCGATTTTGATATTCATAAATCAACTCCAAAAGAAGAAAATTATAAGTAGGCACATCTGTTTTCATTTTAATAGAATATAGTGGTATGCAAGATGAAGATGGGACGAGTCACTGTAAATCATGCAAAAATTAGCAAAATTTCTAATTAGGCAAATTATTTGCCGATTTTTATAATGATTTTCGGATAAACAAACGATATTTGGAGGAAAATGAGTATCTTTGCAACCGAAAACAATAATAATATACGCAATGGCTGAGAAAAATCTTAATCGTATAAAAGTTATGCTTGCAGAAAAGGGGAAAACGAACAAATGGCTTGCAGAGAAACTTGGCAGAGACCAAGCAACCATTTCCAAATGGTGTACTAATGCTTGTCAACCTCCTTTAGAAGCATTAATACAGATATCTCAATGTCTGGAAGTTGATATAAAAGAACTCATTAGGGTTCCTGAACATAATCCTTATAAAGAATTGTAATGAAAAAAATAAATACTTCATTCTCATTATTTGATTTCAATAAGAAACGTGTGACTTAGAGCAATTTGATGCAAGATCTTAGGTGAGTCGGTCTTGACATTTTAACTCAAGCAGCGAGCACTCAGTGATATTCATTTCTGTTTTTTATCCCAACTGGCTTATAATTCGGAAATTTATCAAAATTTGTATCAAAACTAAATAAGCATAACAATGGAACCATCTATATACAGTTTTTCACTTTGTACCGCACTGCCGTTAATGTTATTCTTCGGCTTTTATTTTTTGTTTGCAAAGACTCCTGAAAAGAAAATTTTCAAGAATTATCTCCGCTCCCGACAGATTATGGGTATAGCTATGTTGCTGCTTTCAGCAAACTATTCGGTACATTTCTTCTTTGGTATCCGATTCAAAAATGCGGATTCTGCCATATTGATGAACATGTCCACATACTTTCTGTGCTATTCTCTGTTCAGTTCGGCATTGATAATGTTGCTTGATCGTTTTTACATTACCAAACGGCGTGTGTGGACACATATCATTTTATGGATTATATTTTCAACTCTTTCCGGAGTTGTGTTGTTCCTGTTGCCAAGCGGAATCATGCAAAAAATCTCTTTATTTGCTTTAGCTGCCTGGTTAGTCGTTTTTGGAGTCGTTTTAGCTCGCAGAGTCATAATTGCATATCGTAGAGCCATTCAGATTTTCAATGAAACTCAGGCGGATGATATAGGCGCATATATCGAATGGCTTTCCATATTCACTTATTGGGCACTTATCTTCGGTGTCGGATGCGGATTGCTGACATTTCTGCCAGACGAATATGTTTTTATCTGGATTTTGTCGTCAATACCATTCTACAGCTATCTTTTCTACAGCTATCTGAACTACCTGCTGTTCTATGAACAGGTAGAAAATGCGTTTGAGCAGGATATACAATCTGAAGAAGAACTTCTGACAAATTCGGAAACTGAACATGAAATAGTTTTTGAGAAAGAAGTTCCTAGGTCCTATACAGAATTTATAGAGAGGGTTGACAACTGGATAAAGACAGACGGCTATGTCCAGCAGGGACTTACCATAAAAGAACTGTCCGAAATACTTTATACGAACCGTACCTATCTTTCCGCTTATATCAAGACTACGTATAAAATGACATTCCGCGAATGGATAACCAGTCTCCGGTTGGAGTATGCGAAAAACATACTGAAGGAGCATCCAGAAATCAATATACAGAAGCTGGCTGAGTCTTCTGGTTTTCTTTCCCAAAGTAACTTTATCAAATTATTTTCCGAGAAAGAAGGATGTACGCCTGCCAAATGGAAAAAATCAAATCGGGAATAAATTGTGTAGTAAAAAAACATCGGAAAAGGTCACAGAAACCCATTTCCAAAAAGTGCTCAAACGACAAAAAAGTGCTAATTCGACAATTCAAAAAGTGCTAATTCGACAAAAAGATGCTCAAACGACATTATTTATAAAATTTTACAGCAAAAGTTTTTCTAATCTTTTGGGCATAGAATGACATTTATTATCTTTGGAGAGGACAAAGATAATAAATGCAAGTTTATATGAGCAGAAAAATCACTTTTCTTACCTTGTTTCTGTGGCTGATGACGGTAACTTTTCCTGTCATTGCGCAGCAGAAAACAGACACGACCTACACCTTCCGCTTCGTTCCGCAGAAGGACATGTTCTACGTTCCTTGGAATGGCAATGACACTGAACTTGCCCGCCTGTTGGAATGTATTGAAAACAGTAAAGCAACAATTTTTGACGGCAAGTTGCCGCTACTGGTTGACGGCTACTGCAATTCGCTGGGCGGTGAAGCTGAGAACCTTGCAACGGCGAAGATTCGTGCCAATCGAGTAAAATCAGAACTGATTACACGCGCGAAAATCAAGGAAGAAAACTTCATTACCCACAATCATGCGACAGGGGGTGATTTTGTAATCGTGCGCCTAACGGTACCCGCAAAGGAAACAGCCGCGATGGATGCGGAAGCGGAAGCACGACGCAAGGCGGAAGCCGAACGCTTAGAAACCGAGAAGCGTGCCGAACAGGAACGGCGTGCCGAAGAGCAGCGCAAGGCGGAAGAAGCCCGACTTGCCGCTGAAAAGGCAGAAGCCGAGAAAGCTGCTCTACAAAATACACTTGCCGGCACGCCGTCGGAAACTAAAATCACAAATGATTATCATCTCTCCCTGCGTGCCAACCTATTGCGCTGGGCTACCCTGACACCCGATTTAGGACTTGAATGGCGCATCTGCCCATCGTGGGGCATTGCCGTAAACGGCTCGTGGACTTCTTGGAGTTGGAATGACAAAGACCGTCGCTATGCACTCTGGGAAGTGGCTCCGGAAATACGTTATTACATGGGTGAGAAGAAAGCCTGGTATCTGGGTGCGATGTTCAAGGCCAGACAGTTCAACTACAAGCTCTCCGAAACAGGCAAGCAGGGCGACCTGATGGGTGGCGGCATCACCGCCGGCTATCAGCTGCGGCTGAACAAGGCACTGGCTCTTGATTTCAACCTCGGTTTGGGCTACCTGAATGCCGATTTCGAAAAATATGAAGTCATCGATGGTGTGCGCGTGCGCTGTGGCAACGAGACAAAAAATTGGTGTGGCCCCATCAACGCCGGTGTGACATTGGTATGGAAGTTATTCTAATACGGAGGAATAGACTATGAAAGCAAGACAATATATAAATATGGTAGGAATGGCAGCCGCCGTGCTACTCTCTTCCTGCGTAAAGGACACGCTTTATGACACGCCGCATCCCGACTACGGGAAGATTGCGGTGACAGCCGACTGGTCGGCCTACGGTGAGGGTATCAACATACCTGCCACGTGGACGGTCACCATGGGCGACTATACGGGTACGGAGACTTCCGCCACCCATGCCCCCGACCATCTGTTTGCTCCAGGCAGCTACACCCTTGCGGTGTGGAACCCAGCTGAAGGAATCACGGTAAATGGTACCACCGCCACCATTGCCGCAGCCATGGGAAACCGAGCAGGCACGGATGCCTTTGTGAACAATGCCCCGGGATGGTTCTTCACCTATACGAAACAGATGAGCATCGAGAAAGACAAGGACTATCCGCTGACCGCTGCAATGAAGCAGCAGGTACGCGAACTGACGCTTGTCGTCAAACCGACGGGTGATGCCGCCGGACGCATCACGGAGATTGTTGCCCATCTGACGGGTGCAGCCAGAACACTCGATTTCGCTACCGATACCTACGGAGCCGCTTCAAACGTCGTGCTGCCCTTCACCAAGATAACCGAAGGTGACGATGCCGGCAAGTGGAAAGCCACGGTGCGGTTGCTGGGTGTGACTGGCACGGAACAACTGCTGACGGCTGAAATCCGCTATGCGGACGGCAACCCGAGCCCCACCACGCTGAAAAGCGACCTTACGGAAGCTCTCAAGGAGTTCAACACCAGAAAGGGCAAATCGCTGACCCTCGGCGGAACGCTGGTTGAGACTCCCGAAGGCATGGAAGTGGACGGAGCCGAAATCAACGGCTGGGAAGAAGTGAAAGGTGATGATGTAAATGCTGATTTGTAAATAATAAAATTATAGATATAATGAAGATAAGATTTTTTACACTTGTAGCGCTCGCCCTCGCACTGGCGGCCTGCAACAACGACAACGAGAACCTGAACGGTGACCCCGTGGCCGCCCAGTTTACCGCCAACATCGCCCCCGCCACCCGCGCCAGCGGAACCACCTGGACTGGCGGCGACCGTATCGGCATCACCGACATCGGCAACGATTCCCAGTACGGCAACGTGCCTTTCATCCTGAAAAACGGGAAATTTGAGGCAGAAGGAAAGGTCATCTATATCGAAGATACAAAGACCCATACTTTCCGCGCCTACTATCCGTACAACGCAGCGGGAGGCATCCTCGCAGCCACGACCGATGCCACGGCGCAGCAGAACCAGCCTGCCATCGACTTCCTCTTTGCTTCAGGAGCCACGGGAGACAAAAACAACCCGGTAGTGAGCTTCACCGACAAAACCGGCAAAGGCGGTGAAGACAACTCCTTCCACCACCGCATGAGCCGGATAACCCTTACCTTCGAGGCGGGCGACGGCGTGGATTTCAGCGTGGTCAAGCCTGAACGTTACACGCTGGACGGATTGATACTCACCGGTACGTTCAACACGGCCGACGGTATTGCCACCGCAGACAACGGGGCACAGACCGGAGAACTGGCCATGAATTTGGCAGACGGCGTTCTCACGTCATCGGTCATCCTCTTCCCGCAGACAGTTGCATCCCTGCCGTTGGTTGTGAATTACAAAAGTCAGGAATATCATGCCACACTCACCGTGCCCGAAGGCGCACTGCAGGCGGGCAACAACTATACCTATACCGTCAAGGTACGCAACAAAGTCCTTGAAGTCAGCGAAGCCACCATTGCAAAGTGGAACGATATAGACGGCGGAGAAGTGGGCGCTGACCTGTAGGATGTTAATAATTAATCGATTAGAATAAAGAATTATGAGACATAGATTATTTATCCCCGCAGCCACCGCACTGCTGTTCGCCCTCGCCGCCTGCACACAGGACGAACTTGCTGGCGATAACCGTCTGCCCGAAGGTAAATACCCCGTAGTCATCCGTGCCACCGGACTGTCCGTAGAAGCAACGCCGCTGGCAGCCTCTTCCACCCGTGCCGCTGTGGACGGCGACTGGCAGGGCGTCACTTCCGTGGCACTCAAGATGGGCGATGCGGTAAAGGAATACACCGTAACGGCTTCTACCGATTTCAAGAGTGCCACGCTTTCACGCGAGAACGACCCGTACTACTGGACCAGCCGCGACCCGATTACCGTATCGGCATGGTGGCCCTTCGACAATGCCGACATCACACAGATGCCTGCCGTGAAGGTGGCAGAAGACCAAAGCAAACTGGCTGACTTCCAGAACAGCGACTTCATCTCTGCTGAGAACCGGAAGGTGGAATTTAACAACCCGACTCTTGAATTTACCCACCGCACGGCACGCGTGACTATCGAACTGAAGCCCGGCACGGGATTCACGAGCGTCGCCGGTGCCACGGTAAGCCTCGTGAGCCTGTCCGCCGATAACGGCAACCCGACCGCCATCAAGACCTACAACGCAAGCGGCAGCACCTACGAGGCACTGGCCGCCCCGCAGACCGTTGCGGCAGGCAAGCCATTCGTCAAGGTGGAGCTCGGCAGCGGCACCTTCTACTTCCGCCCACAGACCGACGTCGTATTAGAAGCGGGCAGCCGCTATAAATACACCGTTAAGGTGAACACCACCGGCTTGACGTTAGAGGGTTGCACCATCGGCAGCTGGGCTGACGGCGGCGGCGAGAGTGGCGCAGCTGAGGATTTGGGCTACATCTACGACAGCAACACCAATACCTACACGGTCTATAACGCCAACGGCCTGATGAATGTAGCCGAATTAGTGAACGGAGGTAAGACCGACATTAACATTACCCTCACCGCCGACATTGACCTCACAGGCAAAGACTGGACACCGATAGGCACAGACTACGACAACTCATACACCGGCACCTTCGACGGCGGCGGCCATACCATCACGGGGCTGACCGTTACGACAAATGACAAATATGCGGGTCTGTTCGGCTATCTCGGTAATTTCAATAATGGCGCCGCTACGGTGAAGAATGTGGTGATGGAGGGCATACAGATAACATGCAATCACAGGTTGGGTTATGCCGGCGGCGTGGCAGGATTTAGCTGGGGCACCATTGAAAACTGCTCGGTGTCGGGCAGCATTAGCGGCACGGTGAGCGTCGGCGGTGTGGTGGGTGTTCAAAGGGACAGTCCCATCACCGGATGCAGTTCCTCTGCCACAGTGAAGGGAATGGTCGATGTCGGCGGCGTGGCAGGTCAGACGATTTTTGGTGCCACCTTGACCGCTTGCTATGCCACAGGCAACGTGATCATAGAAATAGACCGCACAGAGAATATCTCTGGCGGCGGTCTGGTAGGATTCAACGACGGAATAAGCCTCCTTTCCTGCTATGCCACGGGCAACGTAACCAGTACGGGTAGTAGCACTGGCTATGTACATATCGGCGGCTTTTTGGGAGATAACTACATTACCGTGACCGCCTGCTATTGGAAGAACAATCATGAACAAGGTATCGGCTACAATAGGGAAAGCACCAAAGTCACGAAGGTGGACGGCACCAGCGTAACCTGGCAGAACGCCGTTGATGCCATGAACACCGCCTTGCAGAACGCAGGCTCAGAGTGGCGTTACGAACTTAAAGGAGCATTGCCTACCTTGAGGAAGCAGTAAACCGTCGGGCGGAAAAAGTCCTGCCCGCAACGGAAAGAACCAGAGTAATAAAACAACAGATATAATGAAGACAAGATTTTTTGCACTTGCAGCGCTCGCCCTCTTATTGGGCGCCTGCACACAGGACGAAGCAGGCTTCCTGCCAGAAGGGGCGGAAGGCACACCCATCGTCTTCACCGCCACGGGGCTGAATCCCGTCGCGACAGCCACCGCCGGCACCCGTGCCCCGGTGGACGGCAATTGGGAGGGTGTGCAGAGCGTGGCAGTCATGATGGACGGCACGGTAAAGACGTACAACGTGACGCCCTCCACCGCCGACCCCACCAGCGCCACGCTGACCTCCACCGACCCGTACTACTGGACCAACCACAACGACATCACCGTCACAGCGTGGTGCCCCTACACCGCTGGCGAGACAACTCCGCCTGCGGTAAAGGTAAAAGCCAACCAAAGTGCCCAAAAAGACTTTGAGGGCAGCGACCTAATCGTAGCCGACGGACAGACGGTGACCTACGGTAGCCCCACGCTTCGCTTCACCCACCGCACGGCGCGGGTGACCATCGTTCTGACGGACTACACCGAGGGGCTGGCATCCGTGCAGCTGACGGGACTCTCCACCGAAGGCGACAACCCAGATAAAATCACCCCGTATGACAAGGGCAGCAACACCTACACCGCCATCGTAGCCCCGCAAAGTGTGGCAGCTGGCACGGCATTCATTACCTGCACCTTCACTAACGGCAAGACCTTCGTTTATAAGATGAAGAATGCTACCGACTGGCAGGCGGGCGGTGAATATACCTACACCGTCTCCCTCGCTGCGGCAAAAGACCTGGGCTATACCATAGAGAGCAACGGCAGCTACACAGTGACCTCCGCCGATGGCCTGATGAATATAGCCAAATTAGTGAACGGAGGTAAGACCGACATTAACATTACCCTCACCGCCGACATTGACCTCACAGGCAAAGACTGGACACCGATAGGCACAGACTACGACAACTCATACAAAGGCACCTTCGACGGTGGCGGCCATACCATTACGGGGCTGACCTTTACGACAAATGACGAATATGCGGGTCTGTTCGGCTGGCTCAATAGAGCTGGTACGGTGAAGAACGTGGTGATGGAGGGCGTACAGATAACAAGCAATCAAATATATGGCGGCAGTATTGGCGGCGTGGTAGGATCTGGCTGGGGCACCATTGAAAACTGCTCGGTGTCGGGCAGCGTCAGTGGCACGGTGTATGTCGGCGGTGTGGTGGGTGTTCAAATAGGCGGTTCCATCACCGGATGCAGCTCCTCTGCCACAGTGAAGGGAACGGTCGATGTCGGCGGCGTGGCAGGTCAGACGAATTCGAGTGCCACCCTGACCGCTTGCTATGCCACAGGCAACGTGATCATAGAAATGGCCCCCAAAAAGAATATCGCTGGCGGCGGTCTGGTGGGAATGAACGCAGGAAGCAGCCTCCTTGCCTGCTATGCCACGGGCAACGTAACCAGTACGGGTAGTAGCACTGGCTATGTACATATCGGCGGTTTTTTGGGAAATAACTACGCCAACGTGATGACCGCCTGCTATTGGAAGAACAATCATGAACAAGGTATCGGCTACAATAAGAAAAGCACCGAAGCCACGAAGGTGGACGGCTCTGTCGTTACCTGGCAGAAAGCCGTTGATGCCATGAACACCGCCTTGCAGAACGCAGGCTCAGAATGGCGTTACGAACTTAAAGGAGCATTGCCTACCTTGAGGAAGCAGTAAGCCGTTGCGGGCGGAAATGTTCCGCCCGCAACGAACATTAACCGAAGTATAACCCCAATAAAAAAAGGAGGACGTGCTGGAACACACGGAGAATCCACCATATAGGTTTTGGCATCAAGGCATTGTTAATAATAATATAGGCTCCAGTGTAAATATGGAAGCTGTAAGCCGGACATTGCCAAGATTGGTGCTCATTAAAGGCAACAAATCAAGTAATTAAATTAAAAACATGGGACTTTTTCACAGAGACAAGAAAAATAATGACGATGAGCCAGACAGTGTTCAAACCAATTCATTCTCTGATATTATGAATGGTTTGCAATACGCCGTAAACTGTGCACAAGATACATTGCAGAATCATCAGATACAAAATCTGACCAGACTTTTTGAAGGAACAAATGCAAATAACGCAAATACGTTCCAATCGAAAAAAATCATGGTTGGAGACAAGACTATTGATATTCCACTTATAGCTTTGATATCCCATCATTATCTTGCGATGGATAATGTGCAGATAAAGTTCAAGGCGAAGGTCGGAAGCGTGGAATCACAGATTCCGGAAAACAACTTATTGTTATCCAGCCCACAAAGAGCCAATCTCCAGATGCAGATGAGCAACATAAAACCGGATGCGGATGATGTCATGGAGGTTTGCGTCAATTTTAAGGTTCAGGAGACTCCGGAGAGCATTTCCCGAATTATTGACGATTTTGTAAAAAATATCTAACAATTTTAAAATTCAAATGTTATGGCAGAAGAAATAAAGAACCAAGGGCAACAAGAAAATGCGGAAAACTTGAATGAAAATGTAAGCGGACAGGCGAAAGAAATTATCTCCGCTGCATTGGAAGAGACTCAAAACAGAGAAACTTCTCCAGTTCTTAAAGCAGATTCAAACGTGACTGACAAATTCAAGGGGCTTCCCATGCGGGAACTTATTGCAGCTCCACTTATTGCAGCAGCCGAAGCACAACAGGAATTGGCAGCGACAGCATGGAATTTCTACCAGCAAATTGCATTTGATGGTAAAAGCGGCAATAAAGCGCGTATATTGGAATTCGATGTCGAAAGACCGATACAGCAGGATGGAAAAATGACAACAATGTCACAAAGTGTCAAGGCTCCGTTTATAGGATTGGTGCCTATTCCTTCCCTGCTCATAGATCGCGTGGATGTCGATTTCCAGATGGAGGTTACCGATACATCAAACGTAAAAAGCACTACCAACGCAGAAGTAGAGGCAAAAGCTTCTGCAAAACATTGGTTTATAAATGCGGAAATCAGCGGCAAAGTCACGACCGCCCGCGAGAACACCCGCATGACCAACCAAACGGCAAAATACCAGATACATGTTTCTGCCAGCCAGCAGCCGCAGACCGAAGGTCTGTCTAAACTGATGGATATAATGGCATCATGTATCGAGCCTATAAATACAGGAAGCAGTAAATAGAGTATAAACATATAGAACGGGATGGATAAAGTCCCGTTCAAATTTGATAACAATTATTATGAAAACATAATAAATGCATCAAACATCTAAAAATAGCCATATGAAAATTTGTACATGGAATTCCCAAGGAAATCCTCTTAATGATGCTATTAAATTAAATATATTGAATCATCTATTAACAATAGAACAATGTAATGTTGTTATGATACAAGAATGTGGTAAATTCATACTGCCTGCACAACATAGTGGTAGATACCACTATATTGTGGTAGAACATGCAGGTGCTTATAATCAGAGATGTAATACTTGTATCATTGCGGATTTGAATTTTGTAGCATCAATACATTATCTGATATCAGGAACAGGCCGATCCGCAATTTGTTTAAATTATAATGGATGTAACATTTATACCCTTCATTGCGAATCTGGGTCTGGTGCTGTAGGAGATATAAGAGATTTAGTACGCCATGCAGTATCTCCTTTCATCATTGGCGGAGATATGAATTCAACGCCAAGCGAATTATCAGATAATTTAAGAATAATGACCACAGGTACCAGAAGTAGGCCGGGAAATAGTGCTTATTTTGCCTGTTGTGGTATGCCAACACATATTTCAGGTCGAGAATTAGATTATTTCCTTATCGATAGCAGATTACAGCTAAAAACATGTGTACGAGGATATCATATGAAGGGTGGGGATCACTATCCTGTGATATTGGAGATTTAGTTAACCAATTATATTTTTCATAAACAAACAGTGTCACTGCGATATAAAATATTTTCCACCTGTACGGTTGAAGTTGATAAGGATTCTGTCAACAACCCCGATTGTCACTCCCCACATGTGCATTGCCTCATAGCAATACCAATACACATTCATAATTGCGAGTATGATACTCACGGCACGGAGAAAATCCATAATTTTTCCCAATGCTCTCAAATCATCTTCTTGTGCCATTGTTTTTCTATTTTGAAGTTATACTTTGATTTTACATAAAGCTGGCTTTCTCCATTGTTCAAGAAAGCCAATCTTGATGATACAACTAAAGGCTTCGCCCTTTGCGCTTCTTTTTCTTTCTGCGTAGTTCTCTGTCGAATGCTGCTTCCTGTGCCTCATTTGATGAACCTCCTCCAGACATAAGTCCAAGACCGCTGCCGTACTCGTCGAACAATCCTGAGCTTTGAAGTTCCTTCTCCAAGACAACGCCATCTTCCGTTGGAATGGTAAGCGGTATCGGTTGCTCATTCTCGTAATGCAAGGAGAAGTGCTCCTGAATGGCATTGGCAGAAAGATTCTTTCCAAGCCTTGAACCATTGAACACGCTTTGGGTGCGGTGGTCAATGAATGTTGCTCCGTAGATACGGCCGTCAGCTGTATGGCGGAAAACAACATCAATGCCCTTTGCTTTCAGCAACTCAACGAACTTATCCTTATGGTACGTCTGCTTCAAGACAGCTTCCACACTATGACGGGTCATCTCGGAGAGTTTCTTTTCCTCCTTGAACTTCTTGGCAGAATAAGCGAACCGTTTTTCTATTGCCTCTATACCGACAGATTTATCAATCTTGGAAGCCTTGAAAGGATTTCCAACCTTATTACCCTGTCCGTCCGTGGCAGAATAGACAAAACCATGATACTCACGACCGCCAACTTCGCCTCTGACCTCCTCCAAGGATATATTATATAAGGAAAGAAGTGCACGGTATTCGCCCAAGGACTGGAACCTGTAGGTAGCGCAGAGAGATTTTACGGTATTGGCAACCTGCTTTTTCACATTGCCTTGGCTTATATCCACCTTGCGGAGTGGATTGTCTGCCTGGCGTTGCTTGCGGTCCGCCTTGTGGAGATTGTACTTCTCCTCCAAGTCACGGGTGATAGCCTTGCTCCTATGGTAGTTGTATCGGCTATCCAAACACTTGCCGTTCTCATCCACCCGGATGGTCACGATGTGCATGTGGTGACGGTCAATATCCTCATGCTTGTAAACCATGTATGGCTGGTTGCCATATCCCATGCGCTCCAAGTATTCCCGTGCGATGTTCTCCATGTCCATATCCGTCAGCACATCATCAGGATGCGGATTCAGGGAGATATGCACGACAGGCTTTTCCGTTCTGATATGTGGAGAAAGGTATCGCTGGAAATCACGCAAGGCATTGGCGATGCTCGTCTTTCCCGAACAATCATCGAAGATCTTGTTCGTTGCCAAGAGTTTTCCTTCTTCCTTGTTAATCTTCTCACCATTGTATGCCAGAGCACCGTACAATGAACTTCCGAAACTTATCTTTGCGACCATCTTTCCTCAAACTTACGGGTTAGTTCAACAATCTCACGGGTAAGAGAGACCAGTTCCCTGGTGCAGTTCTCCAGCTTATAGAGCAAAGCCATCGCCTTTTTCTCTGAGAAATGACAACGGAGTTCCTTGACAACCTGGTTGTAGTTGTTGCCAATCATTCGGTACTGCGAGTGAAAAGAGGAAAGCTTGGTGTAGTATTCCACCAGTGTCTTGTCCTCTCGCAACACCTTGAACGGCTCGCCGAAGATGCGTGCCTTGGCAAAGACAGCCTTTGCCTTCACATCAGTCTGCTCATACATGACGAGGAATTTCATCCACTCGTCATCGTCGAACCGAAGCATCACATGGTGCGACTTCGGGTTCAGCTTGGGGATTCGTCCCCCTCGTTTTCTTTCTGTGTTCATATTAAAATGGATTAAGTGGTACATACGGCAATAATGGAATTGCACAAACTATCGTCAGATTGGAACATGGGGAGCCCGACTTCGGAGAGGCTACCAACCCGGCAGGGCAAGGTCTTTGGAGAGTAACTCCAAAGGTTTTGAGTAACTCAAAACATACCTTGCTATGTCTTTGAGGACATAAAAATCCGCTTAGGGTGGATTGGAGTTAGCCTTTGTAAGAAGTAATCCCCATCCCGAATGGAAGCTGTTCGGGAAATCCAGTCCTTTGCGGAGCATCAAGCCTTGTTCTTCTCGGAACGATATGGATGCGCTATCCATCGTTTTGCCTTTTGGGTGCAAAATTACGGCTAAAAAAGCGCCCTTGGAACAGATGCACCCCAGACAACCACTGCAACTATCGGCAACATGCTGCCACAGGATTTGAAAACTATTGTTTTTCGGAAAAAGCGTTGTTACTTTGCAGCCGTAAACATCGAACTAATGATTTGAAAATATGGTGAAACAAGCATTTGTAGCAATGAATAAATCTGTCATCATTGCAGTATCGCCTTGCATCAATGATGCGCTACTGACGTACAGACTTACTGATTCACTGTCGTACTGTCGTATGGAAATGATGAAGCATTGCAACAGTTCAAGGTCTCCATAATGGAGCAATGACCGATAGACATGGACATCAAAGTGTTCATATCTTTGAATTGGCAGGAAATCATAGAAACGAGTAATCAACAATTTAAAAAGTTAACGATATGAGTAAGACAAGATTTGTTGCGTTCGCAACACAGAAAGGCGGAATAGGAAAGTCCACCATCACGGCTCTTGTAGCCAACTACTTTCACAATGTCAAGGGCTTCAATGTGGCGGTCATAGATTGTGACGAGCCACAATACAACCTTGCAGACCTGCGAGACGAGGAACTGGAACTCATCAAAAGCAGCGACTATTTCAAGGCGCAAGCCTGTGAGCATTTCAAAAAGCTGGGCAAGAAGTCCTTCAGCGTAACGAGAAGCAATGCTGTCAATGCGCTTGACGACGCAGAGACAGTGTTGAATGAAACAGAGGTTAAACTTGACTTCATCTTCTTTGACATGCCTGGGACTATCAAAAGTGAGGGCGTCATGAAGACCTTGTCTCAGATGGATTACATCTTTGTACCCGTCAGCGCAGACCGCTTTGTTGTAGAAAGCGCAATGAGCTTCATGCAGTTGTTCCACGACAACTTTTTGACACAGGGTTGGTCGGTCACCAAGAAACTTGCTTTCTTTTGGACAATGGTTGACAAACGAGAACGCACGAGTTTGTATGATGTATATGAAGGTATGTTCAAGTCTCTCGACTATTCGGTTCTCAACACACGACTGCCAGACAGCAAACGTTTCAGAAGAGAGCTGTCGGAGAACAGAAAGGCAGTGTTCCGCTCCACCATCTTTCCATCAGACCCAAACCTGTTGCGAGGGAGTGGCATAAAGGAGTTGTCCGACGAGATTTGTGAAATCATAAAGACATGAGCCTATGGTAAGCAGAAAAATCAACACTGACGCAATAGATGAAAATCTGCTCATTGCCTCTATTGGCAAGAGCAAGATTGGCACGACAACGGCATCCATTCTTGACGGAGCTTCCCAATCCCAAGTGAAAGATACCGAAGAGAAAGAAGAGGTTGGCTGGAAGTCCCAATGCTCGCAGACCGATAAGTCGCCAATTTCACGCAAGCCTCCCAAGGCTTCTTCGGAAAGTTACGATTCGGCATTCTTCAAGCGAAACGAGATAAAGACTCGTCAATGCGTTTATATCAGCCGTGAGATACACAGGAGAATTTCAAGAATAGTCAGTGTGCTCGCAAAGCATGAGTTGACAGTCGGTGGTTACATCGACCTTATTCTTGAGAGACATCTTGAAGAGAACCAGGAAGAAATCAACGGCTTGCTGAGAAAAGAGATTGACGATTGGAATGTGTAACAAAAAGGAACAAGCATGACAATGGAAACTATATTCTTGATAGTCTTGGCTGCATTCAATGTTTGGACTATCTATTTTTACAACAAGTTGCTCCTTGAAGTTGCGAACGGCAAGGAAAAGGAGAAAAAACCGCCTATCGACCCGATGGCACTTGTAGGCAAAAGTCTTTTCAAAGTGTCCCAACTGCGGAAGAAAGAAGAAACGGAACAAAAATAAACAGAATCCATGTCCGTATCGGATAATGACGTAACATTTGACGATTCTCCAAAGAGTACGGCACGGATTTCTGACGAACAGCTTGATGATGTGTTTACGAATGTTCGCATAGAAGATATTGGTGTGAAATATTCTGACAATAAGGAAGATGCCGATATGCCACAAGCCAAAGGGTCAAGTTTTGAGGACATTGACGCAGCTGTGAATACCGTCAAGGCACCGAAAGCAACGGACAAGGAGAAAAGACATGCAGGCAAGGTTTTCCATGAGATGGATGGCAACCAATTCTATGAGAAATTCATGGAGAACAGCGAGGAGTGCAAGAAGAACATCCATGATTACGTCACCTTCTACTTGCAAACTCATAAGATTGTAGAGATTTCCAAGCCAAAGAAAGAGTTTAAGGTGCCAGACAGTATAGAGGACTTCAATATCCTCGACTTTGTATAACAATTTAATAAGGAGAATTATGGAAAGAACAGAAGAAAACAATGCAACAAAGGATAGATTTGCACATGTGGGCAAAATATTCTCGGAAATGGACAGCGAAAAGCTACAAGCTGAAATCGCAGAACGCTCAAAGATTATTAAACGCAAAATAGATGCGTTGATGGAATTGCATATGTCAGGTATCTGACAAAAACTGTTGAGGTTGGATTTTCAATAGTCAACAAGTATTTCAATAGCAGAGAATTTGTATAACAATTAAAAAAATGATTATGGCAGACAAAACAAAAAACTGTGGTAAAGGACAACTCACTTCGACAGATGCCAAGGAGTTGTATGAGGCTTTCATGAGAAATTATGAAGAGACAATGGAGGAAGTTGGTAAACAGATTGACGCTTGTCTTGAAGAGACATTTCAAGACCGTACATCGTCAACTATTTCCGACAAGGAGGAGTGTTTTGATGAAGATGCAGCATATGAGAATTATGATGTGGGTGAATTTGAGCCAATCGACAGAATGGAGAAAGAGCGTGCTGAGCAGTATGTCGGTAAGTTCATGGCAAATGCAGGTTTTACCGCAAGATATGGCAGACATGTTGGCATCAGCGAGGACATTCATGAGCGTGTGACTAAATTTGTCAGTATCGTAGGCAAGGGAAAGATTTCCATTGCAAGTTATGTGGACAACATCATCAACGAACACTTCAATGCCTATGCAGCCGAAATCAAGGCTGCATTCGATGAAGGTCTCAAGTCGTATCGCCTCTGACAATAAATTAAGAGTACGCCAATGAAAAAGAAAGACTACGGCTAAAATCTCAGCTTGCCACTGAATCCATAGGACGGCATCATGCCGCATTAGTAAGCAAAAGTGTCAATCGCCAGATGGGACTATCTCCCAAGGAACAGAAAAAACGATTTATGAATAAAGGACAGTCCTTTTGATTTGGGCTGTCCTTTGTTATTCTGCAAGCATCGCAGATAAGGAAAAAACGGTTCTTTGCCACTTTCTTTCCGCTCCTCGGCTCATGAAGAAAGTGGCGGAACGAATTTTCATCGCTCCGCCTAAATTATAATAATGTGGTGTTATGTCGTTGCAACCATACGCTGCTCTATAAGTCTTGCATTGCTGTTCACCAAGTTGATGATGTCGGCATGGTGCTCGGTGTCCTTGTTCTGTAGTCCGTGGCATTGTACGACTTTCATCTGTTCGAGTGAAAACTCCACGGTCTCAACCCTTTGTTCGGCTATTCTTGCAGAGAAGATGATGCAGTCGGGATTGAGTGAGTAGTTTGTACCGCTGCCTACGCAATGGTGCATCGCCTTGCCCTCAAGAACGTGCTCCCTGACGCTTTCAAGCATTCTCACCACGATATTGCCGTCCGTGAACATCAAACCGAAGAAACGGCTCTTCATTTCCTTGAACTTGTCCTCGTTCTTCAATGCCTTGCGTATCTCCTCCTCGGTACGCTCCTTTTCTTTCTTTGCTCTGATTTTCTCGGATATTCTGTCGTGCTCGGCTTCAAGGTTGTCGGGGCAAATGTAATGTGGACTTCTTATGTCCTTGCCCATTTCTACCAACATACAGATGTAGTCCGCCCATTTGCCGATGTCTGTAATAAGGTAATGGTTGCGGTTGGCTATCTTGTAGGCATTCCAACAAGTTTCCAAGTGCCGTGGATGGTCTATGAAGTGGCGGACGTGTCCGTAACGGCATTGTTTCATCATCGTTTCGATGCGGTGGTCTGTCAGCATCGCCTTGAACAATGTAAGCGGTTCGATGCCGTGAAACGCTCCGTCAAAGCCGTTGCGCCATATCTGAGGAATGACTTTCATATCGGGGCAGACCGGAAATGAAGCAATATGCTGATAGGTGGTGTTGTCCCTGCGCAGTTCAATGTCGGAGTCGTAGCAGAACGTGTCCATATAGATACCCATTGTGCGCTTGCGTGCCATAACCTCCACCTTGCCTTTCTCGTTCATCCAATATCGTGCCACCTCCCAACAATTGATTTCTGCCTTTTGTCCCTTGCGGTAATAGGCTTTCATCTGAAATGCTCGCATAAGTTGCAGTCCCTTACGCTCAGTGAGTACGCTGAAATAGGTAGAAGACATTGCCTTCTGTCGCTTGGTGCGCTGCACTTCCAACTTTGCCTTACACTTCGGGCAGACACATTTGTCCGCATCCTCGTCCGTAGTCCAAGTGTGTCCGCAGTCCATGCAAGTGGTCTGTCCGTGCTTCAACTGAAAGGCATAGTGGTCAAGACATTCACGGAATGCCCATTGCATTTGCGCTCCCTTGATAGGTCGTAACCCCTTGTTTGAGGTTACGACTTGCTTCTGATATTTCGTTCTTGGTTTCATAACGTGTCGAATAATGATGGTTGGTGTACTTCTGTTTCCGTTCTCTGTGAGGTGCGCTTGGCGGTATCTCTGTTACGCATCTTGTTCATCTGCTCTTGCTGATATTGGCGGATGGCTTCCTGTCTTGCCTGTGCCTTCTCCTCCTCTGTGAGTTCGATGTGGTGGTTAACAGACACTTGGCAGTTCAATGGTTTTCCTACCTCGATGTCCTTCTCCTCGTAGTAGTGGATGGCTTGCCCATATATCTCGTCATCGCAAAAGCCGTTGCAACCGCTCTTCTGTACCCAATTAAGGATATAGGTCACGCAATCGTCTATGTTCTTGTCGGAGTTGTCATACTTGGCTGCAAAGAGTTCGTCCTCCATAGCACGCTCCTCCAAATAGGCTTGTATGGTTCTCTTGAAATATTCTGTAGTGTTCATATCTGATGTTGTTAAAGGGGTTGTTACTCGTGATAGATGATGTCGCAGTCCTCAACTTCTGTAGGCAGTCCGAAGAACGGATAATGGCTGAAGTAAGGTTCTGTGCACATGTCCTCGTTGTATCTTGGACTTACTATCTCAATATTGTTCTTGCGTATGGCTTCGTCCACCATACGGATTTCCTCGTCTGTCAGTCCGCTTGCATCGCCATTGATGATGTAGCAGAGTGCCCATGTGGGTATCGCTTCAATGCTTCTGTTCATATCGCTTGTACTTTAAAGTGTCAATAACCAAATGAATGTTCCAATCAGTACCACCATAGAAAGAATGGAAATGATGATGCCGAAGATGAACTTCACAATTCCCAATATGACTTCACCGACTATGCAGAGAGCCATATATCCCAACCAAGCCACCAAAGTGATGAGGGTTGAGCCGACTGCGGAGAATAATCTCCACCAAGTCTGTGTTATGTTGATGTTTGTTGTCATATAGCCTTGAATTAAATTTATTTGCGGTTCCAGGAGCTGAAGGGAAGTTCTCGTTTCTTCACCTTTTCGTCGCTCTCTTTTCCGACATTTTTTTTGCGTCTTCCTGTCGCATCGGTCGTTTCGTTTCAGGTGCCTTTCAAGGGCGGCGAGGCTGGAAATACAAGGTTTTTCGGAAAAATACTACCCAACGGTGTGGAGATTTTTTCGAAAACCGAAGGCTCGACCTTTTATTTCCAAAGCCCGCTGCCATACCTTTGCACCTGCACGATAACGGTTGATGCCAAAAGGAAAGACCATGTGGAGGAAAGAAAATCAGAGCGGCAAATGAAAATAGAAACTTCACGGAAGTTTTTGGACTGCACGATTATCGCATACTCATTTCTGAGAAATGGATACAACTTCGTCTTACAAACGTCTTGAAAAATGGAAATCGCATACAAAAATGGCACATCCATCAGAGAAATTCCGATGAAAGAAGAGTATGGCTTGTCCATGCTTCTTGTATCGGGTTTTCTCCAAGGCTGTGCAGCCAAGCATGAAAGTGGTCATTGAGGTTTACATCAATGACTTCTTTCTTGCGGTGGAGTATGCAAACAAAATGGTACAGCAAAACAAGGAATGGTGTTTCTTTTGATCGGTTAGCCTGCAACCGACAAAAAGAAGCACTTTTCCTCATGCCGTACTACTGAGACAGGAAAGGGTGGCGTGCCACTGTTTCATGTCGTTTGGATTGTGCGATAAAAAATGGAACTGCGAGTTGTGGCTATAAAAGTCAGCCGTTGTCAGCACGGCAAACAAAGAAAAGTCCTTGGCAGTATAGTCTTGAAGTATTTCAAGGCATACCGCCAAGGATTTTTCTTGCCGTGCCATAGTCGGAGGAAGTTAGTCTGAGGTATGAGGACTGTCTTTCTTCGACGACGGCTGACTTTTATACAAAACACACGAAAGGATGAGAATATGCAAACGAAATAGACCATTCAAAAAACAGAAACCATTGCCACATATGTTTGAATAGATTGAAATGGAAATAGCAAAGAATAGAGAAGAATATGGTTTAATGAAAATAGATTTATCCAAGTAAAAAATCGAGGATAAAAAATCTTAAAACATTCTTTATCCCCGATTAAATATCGTACCTTTGCAACCGAAAGAGTTCTTTGGATGGTTATGCAAATCACAGCAGGATGCTACATTCTGTTTATTTCTAATTCGTAACCTCTTCTTTTTATGAGATAAAAACTTATCTCATTCTCAATCACTTATAAAAAATACGTACTTTCAGGTGTGGAATATGGCACAATAGCGATTTGGATAAAAATGCCGTTTATAAAGATGATCGTATAGCTATTATTGATGATATTCAAGGCTTGAAAAACGGGCAGGAGTTTTTGAAAGACCTGGTAAAAGTTGATGCGGTACTTTTAGTCTTTTGCGTAAAAGGAAAAGCCTCCTTATGTATCAATGGAAATACTTACATGATTCACCCGAATGATTTATTGATTTGCGTTCCGAACATTGTCTTTGAAAAAAGCATGATTAGTATAGACTTTGAAATACGTTGTGTGGTGCTTTCTCCTGAATATATGAAAAATATGGTATTGTTTGAATGCAGCAGTTGGAGCTTCCGTTCGTTTGTGGAAAAGCATCCGGTCTTTTCGTTGAATGATGAAGAGGCGAGATTATTCAAGCAGTATTATGATTTGTTGTACGAAAAAATGACCAGAGCTCCTCGTAAACATCAAAAAGAATTGTTTGATGCTTTGCTGGAAATGTTTCATTATGATTTTTATGATACGATGGAACGTTTCTACAATGAGAATCCAAAAACTTTTTCATCGTCTGAAGTCTTGTTCCGAAATTTTTTGGACTTGCTGAATACCCCGGGGAATAACTGTCGGAAAGTGGCTTACTATGCCGATAAGCTGCATGTTTCGCCTAAGTACCTGTCTGCCGTGTGCAAAGAAGTCAGCGGACAGACAGCTTTCGATCTGGTGAATCAATATGTCTTGAAGAATGTGAAATACATGTTGCAATGGTCACCTAAGAGTATAAAGGAAATAGCCATGGAGCTGGACTTTCCCAATCTCTCTTTCTTTGGCAAGTACGTGAAACGTTATCTGGGAGTTTCTCCTAAGCAATATAGAGAACAGTTGTCTTCTGAAAAATCGGAAGCTTAATCGGTGGCCTGATTATAGCTTCGGTATTCGGAAGGAGTCATGCCCAGGTATTTCTTGACATACTGGGCAAAAAAAGATGTATTCGAAAAGTCAAAGTCCATAGCTATTTCCTTCATGCTTTTATTGGAATACTTGAGTTCCAAGATGATATGTTCGATGGCGTTTTCGTGAATAAGGGTTAATGCATTCTTTCCGCTGATTTGTTTGATGATTCGTGAAAGATATTTGGGAGAATAACAGAATAAGTTGGCATAATAATCGAGCGTACGGTGTTTGCCATTATCCGCCGAAAGCGCTTCCATAAATTGTTTAAACAGAAAATCGGATTGCTTGAGAGAACCTGTATGTATATCTGTTTCTGATTCAATAGATTTTTGAGTGGTCTGAAAAATCATTTCTTCAAAGAAGGCAGAGGCTATGTGCGACAAGATGACTTTTTGAAATTTATTGATGTTTGTCTGTGTCTTGCTTTCCATTAAGCTTAAATATTGATTAAACCTTTTCTTTTCGCCTTGTTCAAAATGCTTAACTGGATTTTTTTGAATGTAGCATATCCATTTCCAGGTATATTTTTCTGTCTGTGTCAAGCGCCGAAGAAAGCGATTTGAAAAGCAAATCACTTTTACTTTATGTGAGGAATTTGCTGAAACTCGTCCGATTAGTGTATTGGGAAGACTGATAATCAGGTCATCCTGATGTAGATAGTGAGGTACATTGTTTAATTCCAGTTTAATTTCTCCTTCGGTACAATATATCATCAGGAAAACTTCCAGTTTGACGTTTTTGTTTTCTAAAAATATCTTTTCCAGTTTGTCGGTAAAGAATAGATAGTCGTCGGTGTAGGTTTCTTGTCCATTATACGACTTCAGCGTTTCCATATCGATATATTTGATAATATTATCTTCCATACATTCTTTTTTTGCAAAGGTAGAGGATTTATATAGTAGATACCATGTTTAATTTTCCTCCATCTATATTGTATTTTCTACATTTAACAAAATATATCTTCTGAAAGGTGAAAACAGAATGTTTCTGTACGAAAATTCGTCGCTTTTGTTACAGGGCAAGATACTACTTTTGCACGAACAAAAAATGAATGAATATGACAATGAAAACAATTAGACTAAAGGTATGGCTAATGATTCTTGCAGGATGTACGATAGGAGTAATTTCTTGTAAAACAGAAAAAAAAGACAACGAGATAAAAGGGTATAGTCTTGCAACTATCACTGCCGATACGGATAAGGAGATTACAACTTCATACTCTGCTTCGATTGAGGGTAAACAGGATATTGATATTTATCCTCAAGTTTCGGGATATATTGAAAAGCTGAATGTTTCTGAAGGTGATATTGTACGAAAAGGAGAAATTCTGTTTGTTATAGATCAGGTTCCTTATAAGGCAGCACTCGAAACGGCAATAGCTAATGTAGAGTCGGCAAAAGCTAATCTGGCAACAGCAGAACTTACTTATAAGAGTACACAAGCTTTGTTTGTTAAGAAAGTAGTTTCTGACTTTAATTTGCAGACTACAAAAAATGCTTATCTCACAGCCAAAGCACAGCTGGCGCAAGCAAAGGCTCAGGAAGTAAATGCACGCAATAACCTTTCTTATACAGAGGTTAAAAGTCCAAGCAACGGTGTGGTGGGCATGTTGCCTTATCGGGTTGGTACGTTAGTGAGTCCCAGCATGCCCCAGCCGTTGACTACTGTTTCAGACAATTCGAATATGTATGTTTACTTTTCGATGACGGAGAATCAGTTTTTGTCGCTGGCTCGTCAGTATGGTACAATCGAAAAGGCCTTGCAGAATATGCCTGCCATTCAGCTTCAGTTGAATGATGGTTCTACTTATGAGGAAAAAGGCAAGATTGAATCTATCAGTGGAGTGATTGATAAGGAAACAGGTACGGTAGGAGTTCGTGCCGTCTTTCCTAATTCTTTACGTTTGCTGCATAGTGGAGCTTCTGGTAATGTGTTAATTCCAAGTATATACAAGCAATGTATAGTTATTCCACAAGGTGCTACGATACAATTGCAGGATAAACTATTGGTATATAAAGTGATAGATGGTAAAGCCGTCTCTACGCTGATTAAGGTGGCTCCTGTGAATGATGGGAAAGAATATATTGTATTGGAAGGTTTGAAATCTGGCGACGAAATAATCTCGGATGGTGCGGGAATGGTTCGTGAAGGAACACAAGTTAAATAATTAACTGACGCTTATGAAAGGAAATATATTTATTAAGCGGCCTGTGATGGCCTTGTCAATATCTATATTGATATTAATTGTGGGATTTATTTCACTTTATGTACTGCCGGTAGAACAATATCCGGATATTGCTCCGCCAACAGTTTGTGTGGATGCAACTTATACAGGAGCTGATGCAGATGCTGTGATGAACAGTGTTATCATGCCGTTGGAAGAGAGTATAAATGGTGTGGAAAATATGATTTATATAACTTCTACCGCGACAAATGCCGGAACAGCTGAAATTCTAGTTTATTTTAAGCAAGGAACCGATCCGGATATGGCAGCGGTCAATGTACAGAATCGTGTATCGGCAGCTCAGGGATTGTTGCCTGCAGAAGTAACGGCAATTGGTGTCAGTACGACAAAACGTCAGAATAGTTATCTGCAAATTAATAGCCTTATCAGTCCGGATAAACGTTATGATGAAAGTTTTCTGTCCAATTATCTGGATATAAATGTAATTCCACAGATAAAACGTATTCAAGGAGTAGGAGATGTACAGCTCTTGGGTGATACGTATAGTATGCGTATTTGGATGAAACCGGAGAAAATGGCACAATACGGCTTGGTTCCTTCCGATGTCACAGCTGCATTGGGAGAACAAAATATAGAAGCTCCGACAGGTTCTTTGGGGGAAAACTCGGATCATGTGTTTCAGTATACCATGAAATATAAAGGACGATTGAAAAGTGTTGAGGAGTTTGAAAATATGGTAATACGTTCTGAAAAGGATGGTTCTGTATTACGGGTAAAAGATATAGCTGATGTAGAACTGGGACGTGAGTCTTATGGTTTTCATGGGGAAGCAGATGGCGTACCAGGAATAATGTTTATGGTATATCAGGTAGCAGGTGCCAATGCTACGGCTGTAAATGAAGATATCACTAATCTTTTGAACGACATGTCTAAAGATTTACCTGAAGGAATGGAATTCCTTCAGATGATGAGTGTAAATGATTTCTTGTTTGCATCCATTGATAATGTGATTGAAACGCTGGTCATTGCTATTATACTTGTGATTTTGGTAGTTTACTTCTTCCTGCATGATCTTAAAAGTACATTAATACCATCTATATCAATTATCGTTTCACTGATAGGTACATTTGCTTTTCTGTCGGTTGCCGGTTTCAGTATTAATATATTGACTTTATTTGCATTGGTACTGGCTATTGGAACTGTGGTAGATGATGCCATTATTGTGGTGGAGGCTGTACAGGCTAAATTTGATGTAGGATATCGTTCACCCTATTTAGCAACAAAGGATGCCATGAGCGATGTTACGATGGCTGTCTTATCGTGTACGCTGGTTTTTATGGCAGTGTTCGTTCCGGTAACTTTTATGGGTGGTACATCTGGTGTCTTTTATACTCAATTTGGTGTAACTATGGCAGTTGCTGTTGGTATTTCTTGTCTGAATGCCTTGACGTTGTGTCCTGCTTTGTGCGCAATGATGATGAAACCGTCGGATGGGAAAAAGAGCCCTCATTGTATAAATGGTAGAATACGTGCAGCTTATAATGTTTCATTTAATGCCTTAATGGGAAAATATAAGAGAGGATTGATGTTTTTCTTCCGTCATCGCTGGATGATATGGACTTCATTAGGCGTTGCTTGTGCTTTATTGGTTTATTTGATGACTACTACTAAGACAGGATTGGTACCTCAAGAAGATCAGGGAACTATGATGGTTAATATCAGTACATCGCCGGGTAGTTCATTGGTTGAAACTAATAAAGTAATGGATAAAGTACAAAAAATATTGGAGGCTACTCCAGAAATAGAACATTATTCGCGTACTTCCGGTTATGGATTGATTTCTGGTCAGGGAACGTCTTACGGAACAGTCATTATCCGTCTGCGCCATTGGGATGAACGAAAAGGTGAAGAACATACAGTTGATGCTGTAATGAAGCGATTGAATGCACAATTCAGTAATATAAAGGAAGCGCAAGTGTTCTGTTTTCAGCCGGCAATGATTCCGGGGTATGGTACAGGTAACTCCATTGAACTTTATATGGAGGATAAAACGGGTGGAGAAATGGCTCCTTTCTATAATTCTGTTATGCAGTATATAGGTGAACTGAACAAACGTCCGGAAATAGCTATGGCTTATAGTTCTTATGCCATGAACTTTCCACAAGTGGCTGTAGACGTGGATGCTGCTAAGTGTAAACGTGCCGGAATCAGTCCGAATGATGTTCTTAATGCCTTGGGAGCTTATTGCGGCGGTTCGTATGTTTCTAATTATAACAAGTTTGGTAAGGTATATCGTGTTATGATTCAGGCTTCACCTAAATCTCGTCTGGATAAACACGCACTGGATAATATGTTTGTGCGTAATGGAACAGAAATGGCTCCTGTCAGCCAGTTTGTTACACTTCGTTCGGAAGAAGGTGCCGAAATAGCCAAACGATTCAATCTTTACAATACCATTAATGTAAACGTTAATGTAGCCGACGGATATTCAACGGGTGAAGCGCAGAAAGCTATCAAAGAAGTAGCGGACCAGATGCTTCCTTCAGGATACGGATATGAATATGGAGGTATGGCACGAGAGGAGGCAAGTAGTGGAGGAGCACAAACTGTATTTGTCTATACATTGTGTGTAATACTTATTTTCCTGATCCTGTCTTGCCTGTATGAAAGTTTTCTGGTTCCTTTGGCTGTTATTCTTTCTGTACCTTTCGGATTAATGGGCAGTTTCCTTTTTGCCCGTATAGCCGGACTGGAGAATAATATTTATTTGCAGACGGGAGCAATTATGTTGATTGGATTGCTGGCCAAAACAGCTATTTTGATTACTGAGTATGCCATAGAACGTCGACGCAAAGGAATGGGTATAATTTCTTCTGCTTATTCTGCTGCTCAAGCTCGTTTCCGTCCTATCATCATGACTGTACTTTGTATGATCTTTGGTATGCTTCCGTTGATGTTCTCTACCGGAGCTGGTGCAAACGGTAATAGTTCGTTGGCAACTGGAGTTGTAGGAGGTATGCTTATCGGAACATTGGCTTTACTTTTCGTAGTCCCGGTATTCTTTATTGCTTTTGAATACTTGCAGGAAAAATTGCGTGGACCGTTGCAAAAAGAGCCCGATCAGCAGGTGCTGTATGAAAAAGAACAAACATTGATAGAAAAGAGTGCTTTTAACGTTGAAAAAAATAAGTAGTATATGTATACACGAAAGATAATGATATTTGGCGTGACGCTTCTTTTAAGCAGTTGCGGAATATATACCAACTACCAATCTCAGACTTCTGTTCCCGATAATTTATATGGAGAAGAAGTTATAGCTTCCGATACAGTCAGTATCGGAAGCATCAATTGGAGAGATTTTTTTACTGACCCCTGTTTACAGGAATTAATAGAAAAGGGGCTGAAACAGAATACCGATGTAAAAACGGCTGAGTTACGGGTAGAAGAGGCTAAGGCTTCTTTACTTTCTGCCAAGCTGGCTTTTCTTCCTTCTTTTGCCTTATCTCCTCAGGGAAATATTAGTTCTGTAGAAGGTCAGGTGTCGAGAACTTATACACTTCCGGTAACAGCAAGTTGGGAGATAGATATATTTGGCAAGTTGCGGAATTCCAAACGTCAGGCAAAGGCTGCTTATATGCAAAGTGAAGATTATAAGCAAGCTGTGTATTCCAGTCTAATAGCTAATATAGCCAATACTTATTATACGTTATTGATGCTGGATGAACAACTTGAAATATCGAAGGCAACCGCCGAAACCTGGAAAGAAACGGTTGAGTCTACCCAGGCTTTAATGGATGCCGGTCAGGCGGATGAGGCTGCTGTTTCACAGATGAAAGCAACTTATTATGAAGTGGAGAATTCAGTCATCGACTTGGAAGAACAAATCAATCAGGTAGAAAACAGTCTTTCATTATTGCTTGCCGAAACCCCTCAGCAGATACAAAGAGGACGGCTGGCTGAACAGCATTTTACTCATTCACTGTCTGTTGGAATTCCTTTACAGCTATTGTCGAGCCGACCGGATGTTCGTGTGGCAGAGCGTGACCTGGAACAAGCTTTCTATGTAACCAATCAAGCTAATTCGGCTTTTTACCCATCTATCACCTTAAGTGGAAGTGCAGGATGGACCAATTCGTTGGGGGACCTGATTACTAATCCGGGAAAGTTTGTAGCTTCCGCTCTTGCATCACTGACCGAACCTTTGTTTAATAGAGGTACTTTGATTGCACGACGTCGGATAGCTAAAGCTCAACAAGAAGAAGCTCTGTTGGCTTTCAGGCAAAAGTTGCTGGATGCAGGAACCGAAGTAAACGATGCTTTGGTTTCTTACCAGACAAGCAAGAAGAAAAAAGATAATTATGAACAGCAGATAGATGCTTTGGAAAAAGCATTCAGTAGTACAGCATTATTGATGGAACATGGCAATACAACTTATCTGGAAGTGCTGACAGCACATCAGACTTTACTTAATGCTCGATTGTCTCAAACTGCCAATTGTTTTAAGGAGATACAGAGTTTGATCAACCTCTATCAGGCGTTAGGTGGAGGACAAATTGTATAGTTTTTATTTGTTTCTATGAAGTGTCCCTTGACTGATTTTTTCCCTCTTCCTCATTCTTTATTTTCATTTATACATTCATATTCATATTTTTCTAAGAGGAACGGTCAAGGGACTTTCTTTTATTCTTTGTTTATTATCTGGGTCAGAATCTGTTTAAAATGAAGTGCAGCCTTTTTGCGATAAAGTCCTTTGGCCCAGAACAGATAGGCATGGGTCGATAACTCGTTTCCAGAAGCAATGGGAATCTTTATCAACACTTCTTCGTTTCGTACAGCTGCGAATGTCAGTATTGTAGCCTGATTTCCGCTCTTGACAAGGTTTATGATAGTATTAACATCGTTGATTTCAATTTCGGTAGTCAGGTGCAATTTTTCTTTCAGGCAGACATGTTCTATTATTTCACGAGTAACGAAACCTTTACTTGGAAGTATCAGTGGAATTGAAGTGATATCTTGAAATTTGATGATAGCTTTGGAAGCTACCGGATGGGATTTTCCTGTAACCAGATAGAGTCGGGAAGAAAATAGAAATACTTTTTCAAAATCAATATAACTTTCTTCCGAGCCGAAAGACAATACAAAATCCATTTCATTATTTTCCAGTTTTACCATCAGTTCGTCGGACGTGGCAAAGATGATGCTGATTTGTATATGAGGATATTGCTCCGAAAATAAGGGAAGTGCTTTAGTGAGCAATGAACTCAGGCTGAATGTTGCCCCTATACATAATTTCCCGGTATCCAGATTCTGTAAATCACGGATGATCTGTTTCCCGTTTTCACTTTCTCTTATGGCATTTTTTGCATAAGGCAAAAATGAACTTCCCGCTTCTGTGAGTATGATACGTTTTCCTATACGGTCAAAAAGTAAAATACCGAGTTCGTTTTCCAATTGTTTTATCTGTTGTGAAAGGGTACTTTGTGAGATACATAACGCATGAGCTGCTTCTGTAAAATTCAGCAGTTCACAGGTCTTTTCGAAATATTTTAGTTGGCGAAGTTCCATTTTCAAATCGGTTTTATCAATGATTACTATCGAAAAAAAGAGTTTTACAAATATAAGATTATAATCTGGGGTGACCTACTTTTGCACCAAAAACCTAATAAAAAGTGACCGATGGGGAGCAAAAAAGTAAATAATGAGCATGAAGTTACAGTACGGTTTCGTATGATACGCAACTGTATGTTTCTGTCCGGCCTTTCTGTTTTTGCACAGCTGTATCTTTTTCAGCCGATGCTGTCGGATTTGTGCCGTTCTTTTAGTATAACTCCAGCCGAAAGCAGTCTTGCCGTATCAGCTTCAACAGTCGGTATGGCTGTCGGGTTGCTCTTTTTGGCGTTTAAGGCTGACGGTATATCACGTGAGAAACTGATGGGAGCTTCGCTGATTCTTTCGTCTGTGCTGACTATTACTTCTGCTTTTATTGATAGCTATTTTTTTCTGTTGTTCTTTAATTTGCTGAAAGGCATTGTTCTGGCAGGGGTTTCGGCTGTAGCGTTGGCATATCTGTCGGAAGAAGTGGATTCCTCTAAGATTGGATTGGCAATCAGTCTTTATCTGAGCGGTAATACATTAGGCGGAATGTCGGGACGTGTAGCAGCAACCTTAGTGTCCGGATATGGGGGGTGGCAACTTGCGACATTGGTTATCGGAATAGTAAGTCTTGCCTTAGGTGCTATCTTTTGCTGGAAAATTCCGGCTGGAAGAAATTTTTCGGCTTCGATGACTCCCTTTAGAGAAAAGATGAGGCAAATACGTTCACTGCTTACGCAAACGACATTTATCAGTATGTATGTCATTGCAGCTCTTTCTATGGGAATCTTTGTGAGTGTCTATAATTATCTTTCTTTTTTGCTTGAGTCTCCTGTTTTTGGTTTGCCCCATCATTTGGTAGCTATGATTTTCATGATGTATGTAGCTGGAATCATAGGATCGGTTGTGGCTGGTGTCTTATCCGATCGGTTTGGACCGGAGGTACTTTTGCAGGGTGCATTACTGCTGATGGGGGTAGGCATGTCGCTTTTGCTGGTGATGAAGCTTTGGGCCATTGTGCTTGGATTGGGTATATTGACTTTTGCTTTCTTTAGTACGCATACACTGGCAAGTCGGATTGTTTCCATGCATGCCCAGCATTTGAAAAGCAGTGCTACCAGTATTTACTGGCTGTTTTATTATGCCGGTTCTAGTTTGATTGGATCGTTGACGGGAATCGTACTGGTTAACAGTGAATGGTTTTCGTTGATGGAAGTCTTGCTGGCTCTGCTTTTTTGCGCGCTTATTGTATCGTCATTATTCATTTTTAAATATAGATTGTATGAGAAGAGTAAAGTTTACAGCCATCGTCGGTATGGCAATAATGATGTCCGTTCCCGTAATTAGTCTGGCGGACAATGGAAAAAACGTTGAGGTTGTTAATGAAGGTATCCGCTTCTGCGAAAGTACTTACCCTTATGATGGAGGTATTCTGATTGCCAATTTTGGAACAGAACAGTTGAATCCGCTTAATACAGATGGTAAGGGATATATCCTTTATTATAAGGATGGTAAGGTAAGTACGTTGGTTGCTGCCGATGGTAATCTGAATGCTCCGAAGGGAATGTTTATGCGTAATAACCATTTGTATATCTGTGATGTCAATAAGATTGTTGTTTACGATTTGAATCAGAAAGGTAAAGCTCCTAAAACGATTCACCTGCCGGAGGGTAATCTGTTTGTAAATGACTTGGCGGCAGATGGTAATAACTTGTATGCCTCGGTAACAAATACAGATAAGATCTTTAAGATTGATATAACCGATTCTGCCAATCCGGGAGAGGCTCAGGAGTGGGCTACTGTACCTGGCCCTAATGGTTTGTTGATAGGTGACGGCATGATGTATGTTGCTTCTTATCCGGCCGACGGGAATACGGGAGAAAAGCATGTCATTTATCGTATAAACGACTTGGACAATCCGCAGCCTGAGAAAGTGGTTACAGTTCCTGGACAATACGACGGAATCGCTTTTTCTTCGGATAGAAAATCTCTTTATGTTACAAACTGGACTCCAGCCGGACTGAGTCGGGTAGATTTACAGACTGGCAGCTTGTCGCCACTTAATATTTCGTTGGACAAAGAATTATCGGGTCCTGCTGACATTACGGTTTCTGGAGGAAAGATTTATATTCCCGATTTGCCTGCAAGCCGTGTAGTCATTGTAACAGAATAGGTTTGTTTTGATATAATATAACATGTTGTTTCAATACGGAAAGCAAGACTTCCTACTTACTTATAATCTGTAAATTGAAACATTATCCCCTTGTCTATCCTTCAGTGTAAGGAACAGGCGAGGGGAATTTTTTTCAGTCGTCTTTCGGTATCTGCTTAAGAAAAGAAAAATGTAAAGAACGGATATTCAAGTTTATCGTCTTTGAGGTATATTTGTGCATCAGTTTTATTTTAGTTGTAAAATGATTCTATGCGTATGAAAAATCACAAAATCCTGTTGTATGTGTTGGGTTCTTTTTTGTGCTTGCCATTGAGTGCATAATGGAGAATGAATCCTACCCCTAGAGTGAAGTGCATTCCAGAAGTTTTGTGTCTAATTGGGGGGCACTTCAGGTAGAAAAACCCGTCATAACGACTTATTTTGAATAAGGAGAACAATATTTGAACAAATAGAACAACTGTTTTGAACACAGATATTAGTTTTTTGAATAAATAAGATAATGTTTACCGGTAGTTTAAGCTAATTTTACGTATCAGAATTAAAGTTCTGTATTCTTCCTTTTTTTTAATTAGGATAGGGCCAGAATGTAGGGTCTTGAAAAAGTCTTTTGTTTATTGAAAAATGAAAAAGGAGGAAACGGATATGAAAAATAAATATTAAATCTTTTACAAAAATGAGAAACGTTATTCGAATGGTAGGCGTTGGAATCGCTGCTTTATGTATGGTGACTTCTACTGTACAGGGACAGGTGAAATTGAATGCCAGCAACATTGATGAAGTTATCGGTCAGATGACTTTGGAAGAAAAAGTACACATGGTAATTGGTTGTGGTATGTCGATGGGAGATGATGTCAAGTTTCCCGGTACAGCAGGACGTACATACGATATACCTCGGTTAGGTATTCCTTCGGTTTATCTGGCAGACGGACCACATCGCTTGGCCATGGCTGTAAAGCGTGATTTCGATAGTCATTTTTATTATGCAACTGAATTTCCTTCGGGTACGACCGTAGCTGCTACATTCGATCCGAATGCTGCGTTTCAAGTTGGAGCTGCATTGGGAGAGGAAGTGAAAGATTACGGAATGGATGTGTTATTGGCACCAGGTGCAAACTTGATGCGTAATGCTTTGTGCGGTCGTAACCATGAATATTATTCTGAAGATCCTGTTGTGACGGGAAAGATAGCTGCCGGATATATCAATGGGGTACAGAGCCAGGGTACAGGTACGTGTCTGAAACATTTCGCTGTAAATAATCAGGAAACCAATCGTAACAACAACGATTCGAGAGTTGCCCAGCGTCCGTTGCGTGAACTTTACCTGAAAGGATTTGAAATAGCTGTCAAAGAGTCTCAACCATGGAGTATTATGACATCTTACAATAAAGTCAATGGTAAGTATACATGTGAAGATATAGACTTGACGGAATACATTCTCCGTGACGAATGGGGATTCAAGGGTATGGTTATGTCTGACTGGAATGCGGGAACTGATGCCGTGACTTCGATGAAGGCGGGAAATGATATGCTACAGCCCGGACAAGATCGTCAGTATAAGGCTATTCTGGAAGCCGTACAGAATGGCACGCTGGATGAGGCGGTTTTGAATCGTAACGTAAAACGAATATTGGAAATGGTGGTGAAATGCCATACGTTTGATAATTATAAATATGCCAACGAAACAAACCTGAAGGCTCATGCCCAGGTAGACCGTACCATAGGTGCAGAGGGTATTGTCTTATTGGATAATCAGAGCGCTTTGCCTTTGGCTGCCAATATCAAGAATGTAGCTTTGTATGGAACGACATCGTACGATATGGTTCCTGCCGGTATGGGATTTGGAAGTACAGGTGTTGGCTATTATTGCGTTTCCATGGTAGAAGGTATGCGTAATGCCGGATATACAGTTGATGCAAACCTGATAAAGAAATACAAGAAACATCTGGCCGATGAGCAGAAACGTCTTTATCCGAAAGGCAGACCTCCTTTCTCTCTTACTCCGCTGAAGCGTGCAGAAGAATTTGTCCCTACTGCTGAAGAACTGGCTGCTCAGGTCAAGAGTAATGATGTGGCTATTCTTACCTTAGGACGTACCAGTGGTGAGGCTTCCGACAGACGGGTAGAAGAATTCTATTTGAAAGACAACGAAACAGCCCTTATCAAGCAGGTGGCTGAGGCTTATCATGCTGCTGGCAAAAAGGTAATTGTTATCCTGAATATTTGTAGTCCGGTAGAAACTGCTTCTTGGAAGAATACAGTCGATGCTGTAATCTGTGCTTTCCAGCCCGGTCAGGAAGTCGGAAACAGTGTAGCCGATGTACTGACAGGTAAGGTAAATCCTTCAGGACATCTGCCGATGACGTTCGCCATAAAATATGGAGATGCACCGTCTGACGCTAATTTCCCGTATGACTATGAGTTTAAAATGCCGTCGTTTGCAATGGGAAGCGGCATGAACTTCGAGTCGAAAGAGAAAAAGGAAGAAAAGCCTAAAGAGGCCGTTCGTAATGTGGATTACACGAACTATGAAGAAGGTATTTATGTAGGTTATCGCTATTTCGATACTTTCGGTAAGGAAGTTTCTTATCCGTTTGGTCACGGCTTGTCGTATACAACCTTCAGTTTCGATGTCGTATCATCAGGTATTAATGGCGACAAGTGTGAGATGAAAGTATCGGTAAAGAATATAGGCAACTGTGCCGGCAAGGAGTCCGTCCAGCTTTATGTCAAGGCTCCGGCAGGAGGATTGGAAAAACCAGCTAAAGAATTAAAGGCGTTTGCAAAGACAAAACTCTTGCAGCCGGGTGAATCGGAAATAGTGACATTGTCGTGGAATCTGATGGATATGGCTTCCTTCAATGAAAAGAGCTGTTCTTGGGAACTAGCCAAAGGTACGTATCAGTGGATGGTAGCAGCTTCTTCTGCTGATGTTCGTTGTACGGTATCTCAAAAGGTGGCTAAGGCCCAGAAGGTAAAAGTGCACGATGCGATGAAATCTGTGTGTAAGATTACTCAACTTGATATGGTTAAACGATGATAAAAGGTTTGTTACATATTGCTGTCTGCGTTTCCCTTTTGGGGGCGCCGATGGCACTGTGTGCCCAAACTTCTGTCGTCACTGTGGAAGGAGGTCAGATTGAGGGCATGGTAGACGAAGAAGGAGTTGTTGTTTATAAAGGTATTCCTTATGCGGCTCCTCCGGTAAACGAATTGCGGTGGAAACAGCCGCAGCCTGTACAGTCGTGGAAGGGCGTAAAGAAATGTAATCAGTTTGGAGTGGCCTCCCTTCAGGGCGGACAGACGAAAGGCTCCTTTTATTGGAAGGAATTTTATCAGGATGGTAATCCTGAAATGAGTGAAGACTGTCTGTATCTGAATGTGTGGACACCGGAAGTGGGGAAAAAGGATAATCGCCTTCCTGTGATGGTATGGATTCATGGCGGTGCCTTTCAGAATGGTTTCGGACATGAGATTGAGTTCGATGGAGATGCATACGCCAAGAAAGGAGTGGTTCTGGTAACACTGAACTATCGTTTGGGAATGTGTGGTTTCTTGGCTCATCCACTGCTGACTGCCGAAAACGGTGGCAAGGGTTCTGGCAACTATGGTCTGTTTGACCAGCTGGCAGCCTTGAAATGGGTAAAGCGTAACATTGAGGCTTTCGGAGGCGATCCGAATAATGTGACAGTATTCGGGCAGAGTGCTGGTGCCGGCAGTGTGCAGGCATTGATTTCTTCACCTTTGGCCGGAGGATATATACAGCGTGCTATCATACAAAGTGGTGGCGGATTGGGAGGCATTATTTCTACAAAATCCTTACAAGATGCTGAAGCCGTAGGAAAAGCCATGTGGGACGCTTCGGGCTGCACCACGCTGGAACAGATGCGTGCTTATCCGGCAGACCGTTTTTCGGAAGTGATGACGAACTACATGAAGCAGCAGAAAAAATTTATGGGCATGCCCTATTCCCCGTGTGTGGATGGAGAGCTTTTAAAAGCCTCTGTATATGATGTGGCGATGCAGGACAAGGAACTGGATATTCCTTACATGATAGGCTACACGTCGGAGGATATCGCTCCAGATCAGATGCGGAAGGCTGCCGTGGATTGGAGTCTTCTGCTTGAGCAGCAAGGACATCATCCGGCTTATGTATATTGTTTTAGCCGTGATTTACCGGGTGAGGACATGCCTGCACCCGAAGGTGGATTTGGCGATATGAAGGGTGCGTTTCATTCCAGTGAGTTGTGGTATATGTTTGGAACGTTGGACAAATGCTGGCGTCCGATGGAAGCAGCCGATTATGAATTGAGTGAACGGATGGTTTCTTATTGGACGAACTTTGCCAAGAGCGGCAATCCGAATGGAGCAGACTTGCCCGAATGGAAACCTTGTACCAAAGCCGACCAGCATATACAAGAATTGGATGTGAATAAATAATTGTTTAATGTATTAAATAAAGAGATAATTATGAAGAAGCTATTATGTGTATTGGCTTGTGCGTTTTTTGCCGTTACGACATGGGCACAGCAAGCCTTGTTTGGCGGAAACCAGATTGTATCTCCTGAGGTAAATGCTGATGGTACTGTTACATTTCGGCTTTATGCTCCGAAGGCAGTTAAAGTAGAAGTGACGGGCGATTTTTTGCCTACTGTAAAAGTCTCAACTCCTATGGGAGAGTTTGATCAACCAGGAGTTGCTCCATTGACGGAAGGTAAGGATGGTATATGGACGTATACAACGACCTCACTGGCTCCTGAATTGTATTCCTATACTTTCAAAGTCGACGGGATGACTTATCTCGATCCGTCTAATATCTATATGTGTCGTGATATCGCTACCTATACCAATATTTTTATTGTAGAGAAAGAAAAAGGTGATAAAGGCGACTTGTATAGTGTAAATGCAGTACCTCACGGAAATGTTTCTAAGGTATGGTACGATAGTCCCACGCTGAAGATGACACGTCGTATGACGGTTTATACACCTGCTGGTTACGAAAAAGGTGGACGTTATCCGGTACTTTATTTGTTGCATGGTGCCGGTGGTGACGAAGATGCTTGGACTACTTTGGGGCGTGCGGCTCAGATTATGGATAATCTGATTGCTGAAGGTAAGGCTAAACCGATGATTGTGGTAATGACCAATGGAAATACAAATTGTGAAGCTGCTCCAGGAGAATGGTCGAAAGGTATGTATAAGCCTTCATTTATGGGACATCGTGACTCCAAGCCAGTTGCTTCAATGGAAGAAAGCTTCCCTGATGTTGTAAAATATGTAGAAAAGAACTATCGTGTACTGAAAAATAAGAAAGATCGTGCAATCTGTGGTTTGTCTATGGGTGGCGGACATTCTTTCGCTATTTCGAAGCTCTATCCGAATATGTTCGATTACGTCGGACTGTTTTCAGCTGCTATCTATGTAAAGGGAGGCAATAATTCAAAGCAACCGCTTTTGGATCAAATGAATGAGGATGCTGATTTCAATAAGCAGATGGCTGCTTTGTTTGGTGCTCATCCGAAGTTGTATTGGATTGCTATCGGCAAGACTGATTTCTTGTATAAGGCAAATGCTGATTATCGGAAATATTTGGATGGTAAAGGTTATTCGTATGAGTATCTGGAAACAGAAGGTGGACATATCTGGCGTAACTGGCGTGTTTACCTTACAGAGTTTGCACAGAAAATCTTTAAGTAATGGTAAGAACTTAGTTTCTAGTTTGTTGTATTTTACCAGTTGAAAAATAGATTTTTTGCTCGTCTTTGAGCATTATTCCCCTCTTTGTTATTGTATGTCCTGTAGACGTAAAGAGCAAAGGGGGAATTTCGTTTTCATTCGCAAAATCGGCATGTAACTTCCTTTACATAATTGTTATAGGAAAGTTGGAACAGGCTTAGTAGGGAAGGTATTATTTGATGCTATAAATCCCGACTCGAATGTAAATTGTATCTTGAGTCGGGATTTCTTTTCTTTTATAATACGTAGGCTGATTATTCCGAAGGGCTCTAAAGACTATTTCATTTATATCAAGTTCGAGCTATATTATGGAATATTAATTAGCTTGTGTGTCTGAAGACTTAGTCGCCACTGTGGATGTTCCTTGATGTAAGCAATCACCTTATCGGTATTCTGTCCGGAACAGGGTTGCAGGAAGTAATGTTTGGCAGGTAGTTTGAGGTAAGGAGATATATCCTGACCTACATATACTACTTTTACTTCGTCTATGTGACGTATTTTCAATGTCGTTCCTTCTTTGGGAGAGCATGTCACCCAATCGATATCTTCCGGCAAGACACAAGTTCCATTGGTTTCTATTGCAATGTATTTGCCGGCAGCATGTAGTGCCCTGATTAGTTCGCTGTCAATCCATAGTCCTGGTTCTCCACCTGTAAGAATTACCATTTGACACGGATAGGTACATACTTCTCTTACGATTTCATCATCTGTCATCGTATGAAACTCTTCATGCTGTGTATCGCAGAAGCTGCATTTCAGGTTGCACCCAGAGAACCGGATAAAGACAGCAGGAGTTCCTGTATGAAACCCTTCACCTTGTAGGCTATAGAATATTTCGTTAATCTTTCTCATAGATGGCTGTATTACCCTCCGATTCTTTTACTTCTACTTTAAAACAATGAGGAATTTGATTGCATACCCAATGGGCAATGTTTTCTGCCGTAGGATTAAAAGGCAGTATATCGTTCAGATTGTTATGATCTAATTGCTTTTCTACTGCTTGCTTGATATGAGTAAAATCTACTACCATACCGTTTTCGTCAAGTTCTTTCGAACGGCAAAATACGGTTATAATCCAGTTGTGACCGTGAAGCTTTTCGCATTTGCTTTGATAAGATAGTTTTAGCGAGTGTGAGGCTGAAATCTCCATCCTTTTAATTACTGTGTACATAGTTGATACGTTAGTTTGATTAATACAAATTTGCTCCTGCTTGATGTCACCTCGGCAGTTATAGTGCAAAGATAAAAATATCTAAGGAAATTTTATTATAACCGATTTCATTCGTGATTTTCTTAATGAATTTTTATCATTTGTCCCATTTATCGATAGGAACTTGTTTACCAGTTGATAGAGTGCATCTTTCTCCATTTACTGTAATTGTAATTTTGATAGGAGCTTTACCACTCTTTCTTGCTTTACTTTCTCTTATGGCAAAGAGAATAGAAAATGAACTTCTTACCATAGTTTAATCATTTTAAATTAGACATTGGGAAGTCCTTTTAAATATGATATATCTTTCTGTGTATTAGATAGATGAATCGAATTTTGCGACCACTTTTGAAAAAATGAGAAAATGGTCGCAAATTGGTCGCAAAATATCCTCTTTTCAGCCCATTTTCAAGGATAATCAGCCACTTCTTAACCTTGGAAAAACAAGCCTGATTCAAGCAATATTCCGCTTCAATTTCAGCATCCATTCACAACGATTTATAAGAAGCACAACAGACGAAAAGTGATGGGATTTTATCATTTCTCCATGTAGAACGGATAAAATAAAAATCCCCATAACTCAGAGAGTTACAGGGATTTATATGATTGAATCAAGTATAAATTACTTATTCAAAGCCAAAGCTACGTTAACAGCGCAAGCTACTGTACATCCTACCATCGGGTTGTTACCGATACCCAGGAATCCCATCATTTCTACGTGAGCAGGAACTGATGAAGAACCAGCGAACTGTGCATCTGAGTGCATACGGCCCATAGTATCTGTCATACCGTAAGAAGCAGGACCTGCAGCCATGTTATCCGGGTGAAGTG
>OLVW01000067.1_pt1 | contig 98048 bp, 93 predicted proteins | sample 1673301 | NCBI WGS metagenome assembly OLVW01 (sample SAMEA3178941, study PRJEB25190) | human gut metagenome
ATCCACTTTTGTACAAAACAGGAATACCATTAGAATCAACTAGAACTTTATCATCAATCTTATCATGGTAATCACCACATATTTCACCTAATTTATCATTAATATATTTAGTAATAGTTGCAGCATATTCTCCTCTCTTACTAATAATAATAAATTTCTTATCAGGATTATCTTTAACAATCTCGACAATTCTATCTAGTTTACAAACATTATCAGAACATAGAAGAGTACGTTCACGAACAATATTATAGAAAGTCTTAACTCTTTCAGAAAGAACAATAGGATTATAACATTTATCTATTTGTTCACTAAAAGGATTAGTCATATCCATATTATTACTCCATCCATTATACTCAGCTATTTCGGTAATATATTGCATAGCACTACGTCCATCTGGAGTACCACTTCGAGCATATTTAATATTATCAAGATTACCAAATACTTGAATAGTTTGAGTAATATATTCAGTATATTTATCGTAATTATCAATATCTTCTTGATTAATAAATAGAATAGGTTCTCTATGTTCCTCTACGGGGAGTAAAGCTCGAACTCCATTAATATTACTAGAATTTATACTATCATTAATAGGAGGAATATTAAGATAAATTGTACTTAATTTGGCAGAATCAATAGTATCTTTAGTTATAATCATAAGTTTAAATCTAGCATGATTAAACGCAGTATTAACATAAAAATTCCATTCATTAACTCCAACAACAATAGAAACATCATAATTATAATTATATTTACTATTAATATAAGTATAAGTAAGAATATTAATAGTATCTATATTTATATTATTATTTTTAAGAGCATCAACAATTTCAGTTCTTTCCTTCCAAACACCTACAACAATAAGTATTTTAATATTAGGATTCTTATTACGCATAAGAACTATAATTCTACTTATAATTTCAGTATATTGAAGAGGTTGAACACAATGTATAGTTCCAACACCTTTATATTGTTTAGAACCCCATTTATTAATAAGTTTATTATAAGATTCTTCTAATACATTTTTCATTCAAAATCATCTTCATTAAAAATAGGATTATACATACCACTATATTTTTTAATTTTACTTTTGCCTTTTCCTTTAGGAGAAATTTTAAGTTTAATAGGATTAATAATCTTCATAGCTTCTTGATAATAAAATTTAAAATTAATATCACGTAAAGAAATATCTTTATCATCAAGTGTATTAATAACTGTAACTACAGAACCAGCAGCCATTCTATTACGAGAACCATTATCGTTATGAACTTTTTCAATTATATATCCATTATTAGAAACATAAAATCGAACATATCTTTGACAAACAATTCTAACAACTTGTCCATTTTCAATTTTAGTTTCTTCAACATGAAATTGCTTACCAACATTTTGAGTTAAACAAAAATCAAGAATATTAGTAGCTTCTTGAAGAGTATCCATTACAGGTTTGTTCTTTAGAAAATAGTTTTCAATAGCTTGAGCAACAATAGGCATAGAATAACCTTTAGTTAAATCTAAAGAATACATCATAGGATTAAGAGCACCTTTAGATTCAAGTTTAAGTTTATGTACACCATTTTTAATAACTCTAAACTGACTAAGATAATTATTTACATCTCTGCTAATTAGACAATTATAATAATCTGTATCAAACTTAAGTTTAGTAATATTTTCCCAAGTATCTTTAATACGATTATAAATGTCAATATCTCGTTTATAAAGTTTAATAACAATACCATCAGTATTAGCACTTAATACATGAATATTATTTATTTCTAACTCTTCTACTAACATTAACATCATTAATTGTCCATTAATAGTAGTTTTAAGTACAGCAAGTCTATCATAAAGATTACCAGCTTCAAACCCAAATTTGCCATAAACAGAATTAATAACAATCTTAAGAACTAAAGCTAAAGTATCTCTATCAATTCCATCTACAATATCTTCATTACTATGCTTAACTTCAACTCGCTTATTTTTAAGCCATTCAATAAGATTACAGAAAGCATTAGTATCAAGATGAGCTGGAGCTACTTTATGAGCAGCAATAATACTAGGATACATACTATTAATATCAGCATGAATATAAACATAATCGTTATCATTAACAAGGATATCGTGTTGACCCCCCGTAGAGGATAGATATAGTTCTCTACCACTACTCCATAATTCAACAGGATTATCTTGACTATGTAAACCTCCAGTAGCAACAGTATAAGTTACATTTCCAATTTTAACTTCTTTACTAAACGCATCTTTATTAACTCTATAAATAGTAGTTTTAAGACATTCATCAAGAAAATCTTGCATAGGTTTAGTTTTAAATTTAATAAAAGGAAAAATAACTTTTTTAAAACTCATAGCAGTTCTTTCAGTTTTCTTACCTTTCCATTGTTCAGGAGCAAGACCACTAAATTTACTATAAAACTTCTCAAAAAGAATATCAGCAGTTTTACTACGACTAGAATTAAGAACGTCTACATCATAAGCTCTACTAATAGCATATCTGGATTTAATTTCTTCAGGATAAAGACGAACAATTTCACAAACTATAAAAACATCATTAAGATTATAATGCATCATAGGTTCAATATATTCATCAAGAATAAATCTATCCCATTTATCAACAAACTTATTAAGTTGTTGAACAGTCATTCCTTTAAGATTAGGAATACTATTATATAATTCAGCTTCTTTTTCATTAATACTAGGAAGTTCATATTCTAGAAGTTCATACCATTGAAGATTAATAGAAGTTTGCTTAAGACCTTTAGGAACATATTTACGTTCTCCTGTTTTCTTATCTATAACAGAACTTGCCTTGTTAAGAGCAAATATTCTCATTACATCAATACCAGTAAATGGTAGTTTATATTTTCTAAGACTAGTAAGATAAAAATCATTTTTAAATCTATCTTTATCATTTTGACTATTAATTATAGTTTTACTTGTTTCATATAACTTAGTAATAAGTTCTTTCGTACTATTCGTACGCATATAAAAACTAAGTAAAGCAGCAACCATAAGATTATCATAATTAAAACTATTAAATCCATACAAATCAGTACGAATAATATTTCCATTAGAATCTTTATATAATCTAGTCTTATTAATATAATCTATTATAGTAAGTAATTGACTGTCGTTTTTATCTGTAATATAAAAACTATGTTTTTCAACAGTTTTAAGACGAGCTTTAATTTGTTCAACAGATAGTTTTTGAACTAAAGGTATAGCTTTTCCATCATCTCCAACACAATCTTTAAAAACTTTAAGATAGCTGTTAATACTAACAAAAGTTATAGAAAAGAAATTTCTTAGAACTTCAACATCATAACCTATACAATTAATCATTTATATTTCAATACCATAATTGTTTCTATTTTTAGTAACCCAAATAACATCATCAACAAAACGTTGTTTAAAAGTATGATAAAGATTTTCATCTTTATATTTAACAAAAGGAGAATAATTAACAAGTACATATTTACCGCCAGTAGCCATAAATCTAGGAAGTGGATTATTACTAATACTTCTCCATGCTTCACCAAATATAAATAGATATTTATAATTAATTTTAGCTAATTCTTTCCATAGAATTTTACGACAATTATTAACAGCAGCATTATATGTATCATAATTATTAGAACAAGAACATTTAATACTATAAGTCATATATACATCTTCGGTGTTATTACGTCCAGAATATTCATCATAAAGATTACCAACATCAATAAATAATTGATTATTATTATATTCTTTATCGCTTTTAGGAAATAAGAAAACAATATCTCCATGAATACTTCCTCTACCACCAATTATATAACTACCTGTATTAAATATACGATTAGGACAATTTATACAATCAATATATTCATCAACTGTTTTATTTGCCATAACATAATACTAATTGATTGCTAGCACGAGAACAAGCAACATATAATCTACGAAGCATTTCATCTCTATTAGTATAAGGATTTCCATACTTATCGTAAATCATATCATTAATATCTACAAAAACATTTTTATAAGTAGAACCTTGTGCTCTATGAGAGGTAATTGCAAAACCATAATCTAAATCTCTACTAAATATAATCTTACCATTACTATTCGTAACATTAGCAGCAAGAAGATATTTACGTTTAAAATCAAAATATTGTTTCCATTTACTTCCACGTTCAGAACTACTAGCTTGTTTACCATCATTAATAAGCTCAGTCAATTTCTTATAATACATTTGAAATGTATAATTATCAGTATGATTAATAACAAATAAAGGTTGAGTTATTTCACCACCATGAATAGCTTGAAATTTAACTAGAAACCCTTTAAACTCATAAGTGTTATCAACAGTATCAATAATATCTTTAATGATATATTCTTCACTATTGTTAATAATAATATCATTAAAATTATTAACTATTGTAACATAACTCATTATTAAGTCATTACTAGTAATCAAACTTTTATCAGCATCTTTAATAATAGAATGTCTAACATAATTATTCCATGTAGCAACACGATTATTAGTATAAGCTATAATACGATACATATCTATATCTTTAGTATAAGCTTCATCATTAAAACAAGTATCAATTATTTCAGAAAATTCAGCTTGACCACAAACATAATATCCTTCAATTTTTTCATTATATTCTTGTTTATTTTTAGATATATAATCAAGAAACTTCCAAGTATTCTTATTTTCTATATCTTCTCGAAGAAGTTTAAGAAGTTTACCAATAGGATTATTATTTCCTTGTCTAACAATTTCTTTAAGATAATAAGTATTACTAGATATAAGAAATGCTTGACTTGTTTTTTCATTAACAGGTGGAAGCTGAGAACTATCCGTAATCTTATAACTTTCATTATAAGCCTGACTATATCTTAGTTGTAATATCAATTAGATTAATATATTTTTCTTTTTCTTCTTTATGAAGTTTAAAAAAATCAAGAAAAATATAACCAGCATGAGATTTCTTAGCACCAGTTATAACTTGACTAACATTTTTAGGAGTAAAACCATTTATTCTTAAATCTTCTGCTCCATAAAGAATTTTAATATTAACAGGTTTTCTATCTATATTTGCAACACTTATAGCTATATATATTTTATTATTAGTTTTACCTGGAATATATTCATAATTTTTATTAGGATTATAATCTTTCTTATAAATCCATTGATATCCATTATGAATATGTCGTTTTCCTTTACAACATGCAGCAATAGGTCCAGCATGAAAATTACCTTTTTCAGAAGCTTCAGTAGCAGAAGCCCATTCTTTAATAATATTACCTAAAATATCTATTTGCAATATAGGAATAGATAAACTATTAAATTCATATTTATTTCCATAATTACCATTATTTTCTCCAAATAAATGTTTATTATAAAAATAATTTTCAGAATTACATTTACCTATACAAGTATCTCCATCATTACCATTAACTAAACATCCTCCATTTTCTATTCGTTTATATTTATCAATAAGTTCTTTTTCAATTTTAATACTTTCCTCAATAGTAATATCTATCTTAAAAATATTTACTTTAACTTTAGTAATATCTATAACTTTTTCTTTCCAAAGTTTATTTCTTCTACTAAAACTAAAAGCTCTATTAATTGAACCTTGACCAACATAAAATGGATTAATTTCATTATCATAATAATGAAGATAAACACAAATGCGATTTAAATCATTTAAATGAAAACCATGTTTACTAGGAACATCAGTAGCAAAATTAACTGTTTTACTAGTACGAAATTTAAAACTTACCATATCTTTAAAATTTAAAATTACATTATAAAGATATGGATAAAATTGATAATATACAACTTTCTCCGTTTCGATTTTAAATAAAATCTACTCTCTTACGAGATAGTCGATGAACCTTACTATTATCATGTTTCACAACATAATGAGTAGTCTTGGCTGCTGATTGTCATATAATAATAGTTTTTCTAGCGTTCACACTTAGATTTTCATCTTATGTTGTAGCACTATTATCTTCACGAGTTTCCAGCAATTAGAAGAATTTTAACTCGGCAATAGCTTTACCGAGCATTATAACTTTAATCTGAAGCTTCTTACATCTATTACTAATATACTTAACAAGTTTAGCATTTAACATAGAAGCCTCATCAATTATTAATACTTTAAGACCATCAAGTTTATCTTTACCTTTAGGATTAAAAGCAGGATTTTCTGGGTCAAAGTTTTCAATATCAACATCAAGTCTAAAACCAAATACAGATTGTATTGTATTAACTTCTTTATTACCAATAGAACCACTAAGAACTCTACAAGCTTTATGAGTAGGAGCAGCACAGCCTATAACGCTATTAGACCATTTACAATTATCAATAACATATTTAATAACAAAAGTTTTACCAGTACCGCCAGCGCCACAAAGAGCATTAATAAACTTTTTATCATCCCAAGGCTGTGCAAGAAACTCAATAAGTTTATGCACAGCAATTTCTTGGTCTTTAGTAAAAGTAATATTATTGTCTTTCTTAGGAGTATTAGCTATTTCTAGTTTACTAATCATTCCAATTCATTATTTATATCAATAAAATTATTTTTAACTTTATCTTCATATTCTTTCCATTCTTGAAAAGCTAAAATAGTAGATTCACTATCACCACGATTATAACATGTAGTAATATGAAACAATTCCTTAGCAAAAGGCATTTTAACAATTTTACCTTTAGCTATAAGTCCAGCAGCAAAAGGAATATAAAATCTAGTATCAACAGTTTTTCTATTTTCACTATCTCTTATAATTTTAATTCTATGATTATACTTATCTAATCGACGAGCATAAATAACTTTCTTTCCTTTAGTTCTGTAACTTTCACCTGTAATGCTATATAGCTTGCCATTATATTCTACTTTATAAGTACCATCAACATATCTAATAATACCTTCACATTTGGCAACTATAATAACATATTTATTGACTATTCCTTTCTCTTTGGATTTACCTACAACCCCAAATGAGAATTTAAAACTAACCATAGCATACTATTTTCTTTTAATAGCACGCATACGTTTATCAACAGCACGAGTAATACCTTTAAAAGTATTATCCTCTGCAAATTTAGCTTTACGAGCAGCCTTTTTAGCAGCTTTCTTAGCAGCAATTTCTTCATCACGTTCTTTTTGTTGTTGAATAACATCAACAATCTCAACATGATAACCACAATAATGAGAAAGAAAATCAATCTTACCACTAGTTCCATTACCAATAGAACTATTCTTAGCTACTTTAATAACTTTACTAGCAGGATTGATTCCAATAACAGCGCCAACATTATTAAGTTGACGAACAACAGAAACTTCATCATACTTTTTCATAAGTATTTTACGTTTTTAAAGATTAATAAAACAATTATATTTAATAGTTAAAACTATAATAAGTTCAATAATAGTTAGATTAGTAGAGCCACTACGCTACGCTCCGTGGCGACCCCCCGTAGAGGATGGAAGCAAGCTAGTCATCAACTTTCGCTTTAATACTATCATTAAGTTTATTAAGTTTATCAATAAAATGTTCAAGAACTTCTTTATTATATTCACTATCATTAATAATAAATTCAATATTACGATGAAATTCTATATCTTTATTTTGAAGTTTATTAATATCTATATTAATTCGTTCAATCTTCTTATATAGATTAAATACTTCATAAATAAGAAATAAAATACATCCAACACAAACTCCAAGAATATATCCAATAGCATCTTCAATCATAGAAATAATTATAAAGTTTATGAATAAGTTCAAATCTAGTATCAGTAATATTATAGATTTTAAATGCCTTAGCAACAAAATCAAAATCACCATATTTAAGCAAAGCATCTATATAATCTTTAATATCACTAAGCCACATAATAGCACTAACAGAATATCTATCGCTATCAATATTAGTAATATATTGACCAATACCTATGGCAATAGTAGTAGCAGTTACATCATTAATAATAAACTTATCAGTAAACCAATTATTTTTTATATACTGTTTATCAGTATATTTATCATGAAAGGCTTTAGATAGTTTATTACATAAATCAATATAAGAACGAGCAGCAGTTCTATTATTATGATTAACAAATTGAACATCTTTAACTTTAAGAGTTAAATCCATACCACATTCGATAATACGAACTTTAATTTGTTTTTTAGCTTCATTAATATATAGAACAATAGCAAGTTTATCTTTCCAATAACCAGTATTCAAAGTAACTATATCATAAAGTTTAACTTTAAATCCAGTTGTAATAGTACCATCAATATTCTTATAAGCAATATAATTCATAATAAAACTGTATTAAATTTTTAGTTTAACATTTATTAGCTAGTTCTTTTGCCCTGTATTGAACTCAATATTAATCGTGATAGATTAATCAGATTATATATGAAAATTCAACAGAGGGCAAAAGAATTATATCCATGAACATGTCAGACTATGAATAACTAGCCATTCTGTTCAGCCTCATTATTCTGTTCATTATTCTTACCATCACGTTTAAGACGTTCTTTAAGAATATGTTCAGATACAGAACCAAGTTTACATTCACTAACATTATAACTTACACCTTTAGCATGAGTAACAGTATATACAATAGGATAATCAATATATTTATTATTACCTATTGTACGTTCAACCTTAGTAACTCCAATTCCAGTTACAATACCAACACAAACACCAAGTTTAGTTTGATTATGATATTGATAAGTATATTCCATATATACTACCTGTCCTTTTTCAAACTTAGCTTGTTCTTCAATGTATCTATCTAATAGACCATCAAAAATAAGAGAATCAAAATTATCCATTTTAATAATATATCTAAAGTTAATAATATACATACTAAAAAGCCTAGCAATATCTTCACAGACAAAGCTAGGCACAAATAATATATGAGTTTACACAATCACTATTATTACTAATTTCACAATTAATAATAACTAAAATATTAACACCAAATACTTAACCAAAAAGTATTATATGACTAAAACATAACACACTTGGACTATAATAATTATCAATAGCACTATCTTCACAGACCATGCTATTAGCACAATTTTAACCAGATTAAAACGGATAAATATTATAGTTTCGGAGTTCAATTCCTCCATCATCAGCAAGTGAAATAATACTACTATCTTCACAGACCATAGTATCTAAAATGGGATTATTAATTATTTTGTAGTAATTCGTTCTTTTTCTCTACGTTTAAGTTCTTCTATAAGTTCATTTTCAGTAAAGTGTTTAAGTTTATTTTCATTATTTGTAGTAGGAATAAGCATCTTACTTATTTCAATTGATTCTTCTTCAGAAGTTTTAATAAGATGTTCAGCAATATTATGATTAATAAGAGATTGCGTATCAACAATATCAACAATAATATTTTTAAAACTTTGAGGAAGAACAGCAATAACATTTTTAAGTTCATCCTTAGATTTAATTACGCTATCCCAACGTCTTACTAACCAATCTATTTGAAAATTATCAAGAGCATATTCAATAACACTTTCTCTAGTATTACCAAAAGATTCAACATGATGTTTTTCTCTATAAACAAAACTAAATAAATTAATAGCTAGAGCATATTCTTTACTAGATAAACCTTTACCTTTAATAGCTTCACTAAAATCAGCTAATTCTTTACAATATTCACAACTTTTTGATAAATCGGCTTCGTTATGTAATTCAGACATAATATAACTTGCAAAAATTTCATTATAATTCATAATACAAACATTTAATTAATCGTAATAACCAAAAATATCATTTTCAGGATCAACAGCAGGAGTATCATCAACTGTTGGTTCCCAAGCAATGTCATCATAATCTTGACTTAGACATTCTGCATGAATTTCAACACCTTCAACATTATTATTGAAACTTGTATCATCTTCAACAAAATAAATATCAGTTCTTTCCATAATAATATATTTAAAATAAACTCCGAGTAGAGGATGATTATCATCAATGTATTTAACTCTAAACAAACAAATATAAAACCCTGTAACAAAATGGATAAAAATGAATAGCAAATGAAGACTAGCTTTAACTAATTCAACAACACTATCATCCTCCACGGGGAGTCTATACTATAAACTTAGTTAATCAGGAGATTTAGCTTTATTAAGTTCAGCTTCTGTATCAATCATACTATTAATAACCTTTTGATTATCAGTAGCTACATCAGCATGAGCTTTAACAAGAGCATCAATAAATAAATCTTCTGTATATCTATATTCTCTACGAAGACCACCATCAGCAGTAACTCTAAACTTATTCCATAGAAAATCAACATAAGCACCTTTAGAGTTATTAATCCTACCATCGTCTTCTAAAGTATGAAGAATATTAAGAGAAGTATGACGTCTAAAAGCAGCATTAAACTTAACAATACAAACTACATCAAGAATATGCTGAGGAACATTAATTCCAACAGGAACACCACGCTTATCAGTCTTAGCATCTTTAAAATCATTATCTTCTTGACTGACAGTAACAGTTTGTTCACCATCTTTTCTAACTTTAACTTTCTTCTTTTTCTTAGGCTTATCAGACTTAGATTGAACAGTTTCAATACTAACAACAGCATTTTCTTGTTTATCCTCTTCTGGAACAACAAGTCTATCTTCTTGTTTAGCTTCTTCTAAACTTTCAGCCATAGTTTTCTTTCTAGGCTTAGATTGAACATTACTAGTAACATTATCAAAATTTACCATAACACTTATAAGTTTAAGATTAATATTATTATCAGTAGTAATATTACTCTACTGAACAACACGACAAATATAATAATTAAATATAATACTCCAAATATATTATAATTTATTTATACTATAATTCTAACTAATAATCAATAGCTATATTAAAATAACTAAAATAGTTATAGCAATAGGAATTAACTTACCATGAGTATAATAAATATCAATAGTATCAAGAGTATCATTAGTATAAAGAGAATCAGCAATATCAAGAATATTAAGAATATCATTAGTAATATCACCAGCAATATTAACATGACTAGTATTAATAGTCATTATAATACTGATAATATTAATAGTGCTATTATTAACTAGAACTAATGCTATTGGTCATTATGGCTAGAAGTCTTATTAGACTTGATAATACTGTTAGAGCTAGTCTTAATAACGATTGTATGACTAATCGTCATGACGAACGTCAATGAGATGATAATGATGATGCTATGACTGAAACTGATAGTGATATAACTAGAAGTTATGGAGATTATAATGAAAAGTTATAGAGAGTATAACTAGAGGTTATAATGATGGAACTAGAGATTATGATAGTATAACGAGAAGTTATAGGAGAGAAAGAGAAGGAGTTGGAACAATAGGTTTAGATTGATTAGGAAGAGGATGAAGAGGAGGATGAAGAGGAGGAAGAGGAATACCAGCAGGACTAGTCTCTTTAGCATCACCATCTCCACATTCAATTCCACATTCATCTCCATCACAATCACTCCCAACTCCACATTCAACCTCAATTTGACCCTATTTGAACCACATCCAACTCCACCATCTCATTCTCCACGAAATCCACATTCACCACTTTCATCTCCATATCCTCTTTCTCCACATTCAATACCTCTCGTCACCTTTAATTTCATCTCTATAACTTTTTGTTATAAGAGTAAATCTCCATAACCAATATCAATATAACAAAATGTTATAGGAGTAAATTATCATCAGTTTCATTAATAGTATTATCATCAGTAATTTCATCACGTTCATGATTATCAAGACTTTCATTAATATAACGAACGATACTTTTTAGTTTAATAGCAATATCTAATCTACGTTTATCAACACTATCATATACTTGTTTGATATCATTAGCACTACCATTAGTGGTTATATTAGTAATAACAAGAGGGTGCTTAATATTATCAAGACTAAGTTTAGTAAGTTCAACAGAAGTTATAGAATTATCATTCTCAACTTCAATAGTAGTAATAATACGATGTACTTTCATGATGTTTAATATTAGGACAAGACTTATCAGAACTTGCAGCTAGTTCATGACTGATAAGACTTATCAGACTGTTAAGTTCGCTTGCTGCAATATATTTAATGTCGATAATGAGCATTTCCATGTCGAACACTAGCGACAGCATCAACAAAACTATTGTTGATAACACAAACGCTACCAACTCGAAGGTTAGTAGCGTCATGTTCATTAGAACGGTACGTCGTCATCATTCATTGCAGTAGCAACAAAACTAGCTGCTTTAGCTTTAGCCTCACGCTTGGCAGCAATGACAGCACGAGCATCGTCCATAATCTGCTTAATAAGTACATTATATGCACCAACAAGAACAGGGTCAGTAGGTTGTTCGATACCTACAATATGATATACATATCTATCATAATCCACAACATTGTAAAGATTATCTTTACGAGTAAACGGATTACGGTCTTGTACACCAGCAGGTACAAACTGACAAAGAACTTTGACAGCAACACCAGTCAGATACATACTAGAAAAGCCAGCTTCAGCAGCCTCGCCAACATAGTTGACAAATCTACCGTAGAACTTGTCTTTGCGCATTACAAGCAGTATCTGATTGAATGGCATCTGAATAGCACCAAGCATACCCATTCGATGTGTACCATCAGGCATACTTTGAGCACCTTTGACAGGACTAGCAATAGTAACAAACGCATTGAGATAAGAATTGCCATTACGACCTGTACGTTCTTGACAATCAATATTAGTAACGACAGTAGTCATTACATAACTATGACCATCAGCACAGATGCGTTTAACAACATCATCAATGGTTTCTACTTGCGCAGAATTTTGGTTATCTGTATCAACAGTAGGTTGAACAGGTTGATTAGCACTAGCAGTTGGATTAACTGCATTAACATTCTCAGGAGCAGCAGCACCACCTTGTGCAGCTTGCGCTAAATCTTGTACGTTTGGCACGACTATTAAGTATTTAATTACGCTAATCAGTAGCATTACTGACAGTTGTTTTCGTTCCAACTGCAAAGTATTTAATGTTGATAATGAGCAATACCATCTAGTAGAGATTAATCTCTACTAAGATAACTAACAATAGCCGATAGTATTCCAAATACAACAGCAGTAATCTGTTCATCACTAGTTGGTTCTACTTTCAATGCTAGTATGATAGCTGGCATCATTAGTATGATTGCAACTAACAACAATGGTTTGTTTGTTTTCATAATGATTAGTGTTAATAGTTAGTAATGTAATGAGATGAATAATCTCAAAATATTTAATGTTGATAATGAGCAGCATTATCATTTCTTCTATCACTTTTAGACGGGGGTAGTCAATCAAGTTTAACATGACCGGGGGTTATACTCACTAGCCTCACTAACATATTAGTATATACATTATTTTCACTATTACAATTACTTTTATCATCATTATCACTTTTACCAAAACATTAATATATACTATCACCATCGTTGTAACCATTACTTCATTATTACCATTTTCATTAATCGTATTAGAATTTTCATCACTATTATCTTCACTAAAAATATTAATATGCACTATTTTCATTAACGTCATTAACAGTTTCATTATTATCATTATTACAATCGTTATTACTATTTCTAACAGTCCTATCTTCTCCTAGAACTTGACGGGATATCCAAGACTAGTTTAATCACCAACCTATTTATATTCACTAACTACATCAACATATTGATAAATTCTATTTCTATCATTATCATTATCATCTTCAAGTTTACTTTTATATTTATATAGTCCTCTACGGTATTAAATGTTAAAATTAGTTTTTCTCTTGGTAGATTCATTTAAACTATTACATTTGCTGAAAACAATCAAGTTATGGGAAAAGATAAAAGTGAAACTAAGCCTAAATACACTAGAGAATTTCATAGTGGAGATAGGAATAAAAAAGAAATTAAGATTCAAAGTAAACTTAAACTTGGAAGTACAGGTCTTGATTGTATTATTAAAACTAGATAAATTAGTATTATGATTAAAGTTGAAAGTAAATTTAAAGATTTTGGTATTAATATACCTACTGAATTAAGTGAAATAACAAGTGAAGCACTTGAAGCTGTTCTTAGTAATGTAGTAGTTGCTAAACATTATTGTATTGTAGCTCTTTGCCAAAATGAAAGTTTATTTGGTGTTATTAATAATAAAGTATCTACTGTTGAGGTTATACCAATTATTGCTAAGATTAGTGATGAAGATTCTAAACTTATTGGTATGAACAAAATGGATAAGATTATAATTGACCGTTCTACTCTTGAACGTGGTTATCATCTTTATCTTAAACATAATGTTCTTAGTCCTCAATTTATTAATAAGTTTATTACTAATGATACTGAATTAACTCGTTCTATTACTGTTGGTACTTTTGGACAAAAACAAGGATATAATAAAGGACAGAAAGTTTGGTTCTTAGAATTTAAAGTTATTGCTATTAATGATTTAAAAGCTGCTATTAATTCTGAATCTGGTAATTCTAATCCTTTTATTTATTCTACTAAAGATTAATTAGCTGCCATATTAAATTCTAAATATCGAACTCCTTTTAGAACTACTCATTGTATAACTTAAATTATAGGTACTTGTGTTCTTGTTTATAGTAGTAAACTAAAAGGAGTTCTTAAACTTTCAACTATGGATTTTAAAACTAATTCTAATTTTAATATAGCTAATACTAGTTCACACGAAGAATTTGATGATAATTATATTCTTATCTATAAAGATATGAATAATATTCTAGATGATATTGGTTTACAAGGAGATGAAAGAATACTTTGTAAATCTATTATTGAGAATCTTGAAAAAGAAGCTAGTATTAATATACGAAAAGATAAATGTGTTGCTATTCCTCATATTGGTACTATTCAAAAGAATTGGTATCGTTCCAAACTTATTAGTCATTATAAAGATTTTAAAGAAGCTAGAAAAACTATGACTAGAGAAGAGTATAAAGAATATACTGCGAGAGTTATGGAAGAAGAAAAGCAAAAACATTATGAAGAAGAAGAAAAGATTACTAATGAACGTAAGTTTAAAAAGAAACTTCTTCCTAAATGGATTAAACTAAGTAAAAAACACGGTATTGCTTATGCTAATCTTTGGGTATATGCTATGAGTAAACTTGAAATTATTGAATTTGATGAAGAAGTAGAAGAAATATATGAACGGTTTGGAATTGGATTGGATGCTGACCATAGATGAAACTGGTATGCCAAAAGCTCCTACACTTAAACAACTTCTTGATAGAGATGTTAGTCTTCTTTATACTAGAGATAAATCTCCTAATAAAGATATGTATATTAAAGAAGTTGGTGTTATTTATTATCTTGGCGACCCTAAAGGTCCTTGTTTACAAGAAGGTCTTAGTGAAAAAGAAGCTCTTAAAAAGGCTATTGAAAACTTTGATTTACCTAAGAATTATCAACCTGATATTCTTGTTTGGAAATTAATTAAAAGATATTATAATCAAAAAGCTGGAGCTGGTATGGAAGCTGTTCTTAACATTAAACGTGGTATTCATAATGTTGCTTTAGCTGCTAACAAACTAAATGAGCTATTAAATGATAAGTTATCTGATGGTGCAAGTCTTGAAGATGTTCCTACTGTTATTGGATATATGAAACAGATTAATGACTTAGCTAATCAATTTCCAAATACGATTAAAGCTCTTAATATTGCTGAGGAAAATCTTCTATATGAACAAGAGAATGCTGTTGGTAGAGGAGGTACAGAAGTTATTTCTAGTATGATTGAAGAATAAGCTAATGCTGACTCACTCCATCCTCTACGGGGAGTATAGCGTAGGCACGCAGTGCCGAAGCGTACCCAAGCTAGTGTTGAACTTAATAATATTAATATGATTAAATTTAAGGATATAAATTATAATAGAAATAGTTATTTTAATGAATCTATTGAAAAATTTATTTCTAGAATTTCTTTTGATAATGAAGAATGGAAATATTATAATAATCATATTTTAGTTTCTACTAAAGGTAGAATTATAGGTTTAAATATAATTAATAAAATCTATTTTATTAAAGGTCAATATATTAAATCTAATGGTTATTTATGTGTTAATATAGATGGTATTCCCAAATATGTTCATAGACTTGTTGGAGAAGTTTTTATTCCTAATCCAAATAATTTTCCTGAAATTAATCATTTAGATGAAGTTAAAATTAATAACAATGTTGATAATTTAGAATGGTGTAATAAAAAGAAAAATGTGTCTTATTCTCTTTCTCGTAAAATAAAACAAATAGATATTAAAACAAAGAAAGTTATTAAGATTTATGATAGTGCACAACAAGCTGCTATTGCAGTTAAAGGTTCTAATATTAATATTTTATCTGTTTGTGATAAAAAGTATTGTTATAATACCGCTTATGGGTATATTTGGAGATATATTGATGATAATGATTATTCATATAAACATAAATCTGAAAAAGTTATTCTTCAAATAGATATAAAAACTAATAAAATTATTAATAAATTTGAATCTATAACTAAAGCTGCGAAATTTGTTAATGTTAGTATTAGTTCTATAAATGCTGCTTTAACAGGTAAAAGTAAAACTTGTAAAAATTTTATTTGGAAATATGATGCAATTGAAAGATAATAGATATAATAATATTAGGTTAATATTTAATGAAGCTCAACATAGTTATGCAGATACTTTAAATAATAGCTATATTAGTACAACTCAAATACTCCATCAATATCAACCTAAATTCGATAAGAACTATTGGTTAAGAAAGAAGTCTAAAGAGTTAGGAATAAGTGAGAAGAAACTAGAGGAACAATGGTCTACTATTACTAAAGAAGCATGTGAACGTGGAACTAATACTCATAATGGTCTTGAAGATGGAGTTAAAGGCGCATCTATGTTTCAACAAGCTATTAATTATCTTGATAAAAGAGAAAATGGTGTAATGGTTACTATTGCTGATATTCCTAATTTTGGTGCTAGTTATAAACTTCTTAATCTTAATGATTTTATTGAAATTACAGGTAATAGATATCCTCTTATATATGATGCTTTTAAAATGTACACTGAAAAAGGCTATAAGATTTATAGTGAAATTGGTATGTTTCTTATAGATTGGTTAATCAGTGGTACTATTGATATTCTTCTTGTTAATGAGGATACTAATTGTGCTGTTGTAGGAGATTGGAAAACTAATCGTGGTGGATTAAAATTTAGTAGTGGTTATTATAAAAAAGATAAGACAGTTAAACCTGCACAACAAACTAATAATTGGGTTGAGAAAGATGAACGACTTTTAGCTCCTCTTAATCATCTTCCTAATTGTAATGGTGCTATATATAATTTACAACTTAGTATGTATGCTTTTGCTGTTGAATATATACTTGGTTTAACTATTAAAGGTATTTGGTTATGTCATATTGATAGTGATTTTGAACTTAATGAATATGGTATGCCAAAAAGATTTTCTGACGGTCTTTATCATATTAAAGAAAATCCTGTTGAAACTACTAAGTTCTTTACAATGAATTATTTACGTGATGATATTAGTAAAGTTCTTAAAGATAGAGAATTACAGATTAAAGCTACTGGTGTTCAAACTCAATTTAAACTTGCTATATGAAACTAAATAGAGATAATTTAGTTGGAGTAATTATTGGATTTATAGTTTTAGTTATATTTGCTATTTGTTTATCTAGTGGATGTGCTAAACGTATTACTCCTGTTCCTGAAATTAGATATGTGCCTGTTACTGATTCTACTGCTATTAATGAATTAGTTCTTACTAAAGAGTTACTTCGTAGAACTCAAGATTCTCTTAATTCTTATAAGTCTGATACTACTATTAGTGCTGATTATTTTATTGCTAAATATAAGCTTGAACGTATCAGATATTATAATGATATTGCTAGTAAAGGAAATAATATTAAATTTCTTAGAGGTTGGATTAATAGAGTTCTTAATGAATAATAAGCTATGTATATAATTAAACATGAAGGTAATATTAGATTAGTTGCTAACTGTCGTAAAAATAATAGAGAAATTAGTTTTATAAATTATAAAGTACAAATTAAAGTTCTATTATTTTGGGCTACTATTAAAAGTTTTAATGAAGACGATTATGCCGATGCTTGTGATTGTTTTCGTTATTGTACTAATCCTTATAAATATTAAATTATGGCTAACTTTGGAGATGCTTTTAAAAAACTTTCTATTAAAGAAGGTGGATATGTAAATGATAAAGATGATGCTGGTGGAGAAACTTATAGAGGTATAAGTCGTAAGTATAATCCTACTTGGCAAGGTTGGAATATGATTGACCAATATAAGAAACGTTATACTGTTGGTAGTAAAGAATTTAAGTCTAAACTTGATAATGATATTCAACTTCAAAAACTTGTTTGGTCTAAATATAAAATTGGTTATTGGGATGTATTTGAACTTGATGATTTTAATAGTCAAAGAGTTGCAGAACAATTATTCGATACAAATGTAAATTGTGGTCAAACTGCTACTATTAAGATGGCTCAAAGAGTTTTAGGTCTTAAAGAAACAGGTAGATGGACGCTTGATTTACTTAACAAACTTATTGAAATAAAAGATTAACTTAATACTGTATAGAATCATGAAGAAGATATTAATAGCAATATTAGTAATAGTGATTATTAATTTATGTGCAACTTTATATTTATCAATAAGTCGTTTTAGTGTAGAAGCCAATTCATATAACAGAAGTGACACTGCTATTAATCGTACTCGGATTGATTCTATACAGTTAGTTATAATTGAAAGAGAAAGTGTAGTTTATAAACTTAAAGAACATGAAAAAGATATTGATGATAAAGTTATTAGTCTTAGTGATAGTGCTTCTTGGGAGTTATTCAAGAAGTTGGTGTCAGAGTGAGATTAATAATGTAGTGCATCTCCCATGGGGGGTCAACACTACTGACACAGTTGTTTCTGTTCCTATTAGTATGATTAAAGTTGCTAATGCTAAAATTATTAAAAGTAAACTTTATAAAGATATAATTGAAGAACAAGATAGTATTATTAGTCTTCAAAAACTTAAATATAATACTATTAATAATGAGATTAAAATTCTTCAATATAATCTTGATAATACTAATAAAGTTAATGATAATTTAAATAAATCTATTGAACGTATTAAACGTAATAATAGATATTTGGTAGGCGGTGGTGCTGTATGCGCTATCGCTTTTGTTGTTTGTTTACTTGTTAAATAAAATATTATGGCTGATGGTAAATATCCATTTTTAGAATATATTGAAGAACCTGATAAAGAGAAAAATTATAAAAAAGCTAGTGATTGTGGATGGTATGACCCTCATAATAATTTTCTAATTGGAGATAGTGGTGGCTTTCTTTTAAATATTAGACCTGGTAAGTTTATTAATACTGAATTATTTAATGAACCTGCTAGAACATATCAAGCCACAGGTAAATATACTCAATTTAAAGTTGATAGTATTCCTCATAGACAATTTAGACGTAGAGAATGTGATAGAAGACGTAATGGATTTAGTGCTCCTTGTTGGCAAAATCCAGATGGAAGTATTGAAGATATTTGGATAACAGGTGCTCATTATAATTTTCTTAATTATACTCGAATGGAGCGTACAGATGAATCGTCTGTTATTATTACTAATCATGGAGCTACTGCTAAAAAGATTTATAGTTTTCCTAGTTTTATTGATGCTCAGTTTTGGACTTTTCAAATTATAGAATTTTGTAGGCGTAATGGTTTACATCTTATTATTGATAAAACTAGACGTGGAGGTTTTTCTTATATTATGGCTTCTGATAGTTCTAACGAAGTTAATCTATCTAAACATAAAGTTGTTATTCATGTTGCAGCCGATAATAAATATTTAACTAAACAAGGAGGTTTAAGTGATTTTGCTGTTAATAACTTAAAGTTCTATGAAGAAAAAACTCCATTTAAAAGAGGTATATTTAGTCCAACCGCTGATAGTTTTAAACTTGGTTATCGTATGAAAAACGGAGTTGAAGCTGATGATAGTTGGTCTAGTTCTCTTTTAAGTGTTAGTGCTAATAATAATCCAGACTGTGCTATTGGTAAAGATGCTGTTACTATTAAAGTTGAAGAGTTATCTACAATGCAGAACTTTGATGACTTTATGAATGTAACTGAACCTACAATGACTGTTGGTACTCGTACTACTGGTACTCTTATGGCTTGGGGAACTGCTACTGCTGCTAATATGCAAATATTTGAACAAAACTTTTATAATCCTAGAGCATTTAACTTTATGCCATTTGAAAATGTTTGGGATAATGACGCTCGTAATGAAGTTTGTGGATTTTTTAAATCTTATGCTTGGGGACTTGAAGGTGAAATAGACGGAGTTAAAGGATTTGATGAAGATGGAAATAGTAATTTAAGAATAGGTCTTAAACTTGCTGCACGAGAAAGAATTAAAAAGAAAGAAACTGCTAAAACTTTTTCAGAATATCTTAATTATCTTGGTCAACGTGCTTTATTTCCTGCTGAATCATTTAGTAGTGCTAGTGAAAATATATTTAGTAGTGAAGCTCTAAATAAGTTTGAAGATAAACTTAGAGTAGATAATAGTTATAGATTTTATACTGATGGAGAATTATTTGAAGATGGTCTTAAGAAAATTTATTTTAAATCTAATGCTCGTATAAAAATTGAAAATCCTGATGCTAAAATTTATGATTATATTCAAGGTGTTCCTAGACGTGGTAATGAAGATCCTCATGGTTGCATAAGAGTTTGGTTTGCTCCTGAATATGAAGAAACTTATATTAATGATAGACTTGTAAGAGCTATTCTTCCTGGAACTTATGTTGCAGTTTATGATCCTGTTGGTATTGATAAAGATAAGAAAGAAATTACTGATAGACATTCTCATAATAGTATGTTTGTTGTTGAAATGCCTAGAGAACGTAATGGATTTAAACCTAAATTATGTGCTGCATATTATGGACGTACTGAAAGACTTGAAGAAGCTGATGAAAAGTTTTATAGATTATGTAAATGGTATAATTGTATTGGTACTGGTTTAGTAGAAATAAATCGTGGTGAAACTGTTTCTAATTTTCGTAAATGGAAAGCTACTAAATATTTAGGTCATGAACCTTTATTTGTTTGGGATGCTACTATTAAAGAAAAAGTTAGTACTAGTTATGGTTATAGTATTGGTAATGGTCCTAAAAAACTTGATGGTCTTAGACTTCTTAAAGAGTTCTTATATGAAGTTATTGGTAAGAATGAATTTGGAGAAGATATATATGTTTTTGAAAGATTTCTTGATTATCAAACTATTCTTGAACTTAAAAAGTTTAATGCAGATGGTAACTTTGACCGTATATCTAGTCTTATACTTTTAGGTATATATTGGAAGTCAATAGATATTAAAGGTAAGAGAGAACTTGCTAATCGTAAAAAAGTTACTGAAGATAATGATAAAACAGATATTTTTAATAGAAATTGGTTTTGAAATTAAATAAGTAAATATATGTATAATTTTGGTAGAGTTGATTTTCCTAATCAACATGTTAGCTATACTGAAAAACAAAAAGTTGAATGGTATGCTAAATGCTGTGATTATGTTATAGAAGCTGGTATTGCTTGTAAAGCAGATTTTGATGTAGAAGAGAAATTTAATATTCTTCTTGGTAATATTCCAAGAATATATTATAAGAAAACTCTTAATCCTTATAATGAGAAAGATGAAAATCTAACTCGTTTTCCTGCTACTATGCGCAATTACGATATGATGAAAGGTATTATTCGTAGATATATTGGTGAATATATTAAGAATCCACATGATTTTATTGTTGGTGCTAATAATCCTGAAGTTGTATTTGCTAGAGATGCAGAACTTGGTAGACAAATTATGTTACTTGCTGAACAAGCTGTAGCTAAAAGAATACAAGAAAGTTATATGCAGTTTGTTAATGAAGGTAATAATCCTGAGAAATTTAATGCTGAACAAGCTGTAGATATTGAGGCTTTTATTAAAGAATTTAATGAAAACTTTATTGATGATATAAGTGCACAAGGTCAAGATTTAATTAATGTTATTGATGACCTTACTGATGCATTTACTATATATGCTAGAGCTTATTTTGAATTTGTTACTTTTGGAGCTTGTTATACTTATAGAGATGTTGTAGGAAGTCAATTAATTAAACGAGTTGTTAGTGTTAGAGATGCTTTTCCAGTTCATAATGATAGTATGTTTGCTGAGGATTATGATATGTTTGCTGAGCGTCGTATGCTTACTAGACAACAAATTATAGATGAGTTTTATGAATATCTTTCTGAAAAGGAACGAGAAGCACTTGATACTTATTATCAATATAGCACTACTAGTTCTAGCGATAAAGCTCTTCTAAATTGGGATAAATATATGCACTACTTTGGTGATGTATGTGCTAAATTTAATAAAGACGATTTACAACATATTAAGAATACTAATATAATGGCTCGTGATGCAAATAACGGTCTATTTGAAGTATGGCATGCTGTTTGGAGAGGTGAAATAAAAGAAGGAATACTTACTTATAATGATGGAGCATTTGTTACAACAAGAATTGTTGATGAAACTTATCAGCTTAACCCTGCTGGTGGTGATATTAGTATTGAATGGGTGTGGCGACCTCAAGTCTATGAAAGCGTTAGGATTGGTTCTCGTGCTACAAGCATATATCCTTATAAGGCTCGTCCTATTGCTTATAATAGGAATGTCAAACTTCCTTATAATGGTATTGCAGAACTTCTTCCAGGTTTTGGAAGATTTAGTATTGTAGATACAGTTCTTCCTTATCAAGTATTTCGTAATATAGTTGCTTATCATAGAGAAATGGCAATTGCTAAAAATAAGATGAATGTACTTATGATTGCTAAATCTCTTCTTGGTAAGAAACCTGCTGATACCATATATCGTATGGCAGCTGATGGAGTTCTTTACATTGATGATGAAGATGATTCTAGTATTGTTAAAGCACAAAATGTTCGATATCTTGAAAGTCGTATGAATAATTATATTACTGAACTTGGACAACTTATTCAAGAGATTGAACAGACTGCTAAGATGGAATGCGATATGACTCCTCAACGTTATGGAGAGATTGCTAATAGTGCTGGTAAAGGAGTAACAGACGAAGCTGTTATTCGTGGAAGTATGGGTTCTGTTATTATCGAATTTATATTTGATAAAATGAGAGAACGAGATTATCAAGCTGAAATGGATTATACTAAACTTGCTTGGATTGATGGTCTTAATACTTCTTATAAAACTAAAGATGGTGATATTAGATATTTAAATCTTGATGTTAATAATCATATTTTTGCTAATTATATTGTTACTTGTAAAACTTCTGTTAAAGAACGTGAGAAACTTGAACAATATAAACAATTTGCATTTAGTGCTGCTCAAAACGGTAATATGGATATGGCTAATGCTGCTATACGTGGAGATAATGTTGCTCAAATTAGTAAACTTATTGATAAGTATCAAAATATTCAACGTGAGCATGAACTTGATGTTGAACGTGTTTCTCAACAAACAGAACAACTTCGTCAAGAATTTGAACTTGCTAAGATTGATAGAAAAGCAGAACAAGATAGAGAAACTATTAGAATTGAAAAGTATCTTGATGGACAAATAGAAGCTATGAAAGCTAATGCTAATATCATGAGTTTTGATAATGGTCTTAGTGATGCTGAAAAGAGTCAAGCTGAAGAACGTATGGAAAATGCTAGACTTAATCTTGAACGTAGTAAACTTAGTTTAGATGCTCAAAAGACTGCTGTTGAAGCTAGTCTTAAAGAAAAAGAATTAGCTGTAAAAGTCAAAGAAAGTAATGATAAAGTAAAGATTGCAAAGACGAATAAAAATCGTTATGATGTTAAAGGTAAATAGTTGACTGTAATTCTAAATTTTGTTCATAATAGGGCTGGACTTGCTTGTGAAAGTAGGTTCAGCCCATTTTCTTTTTTATTTACATCATATAAACGATTTCTAGCTCATTCTAAGCATTTTATCTATTCCGTGATAGATTAATCATCTCAATAAAATTTGATTATTGTAGGGCTTGTCTGAAAGCGACAGCAGTATTTATTAGACCTAAATAGGTACGATTAGCAATAGTAAAATACATTAGAAATCATCTTAATGGTGAACACATTTTAACAATATAAGTAAAACTCATATTATTAATAAGATTTATATTTGTGATATAGTAATTAATTAAAAATAAAGAATTATGCCTAGTTTTGATAGTTTTGGTTTTAACGGTGAAACATCTAATGTTGATGTAAAACCTACTGACGACGTTACTGACCTTGATACAGGTAAAACAGGACAGTTAGATGCTAATGGTAATGCTGTTGATGATATTACCGGAAATGGTAATGGAGATGGCAATAATGGTGATGCTAATAAAGATAAACAAACTTCATCCTCTACGGGGGGTCAAACCAAGGATACTAAAAATCCTGATGATGTTAATGCTAATGAGCATGATTTAGAAGAAGGTACTGTTATTGAAGATGGAGATAATAAATATACTGTTGATAAAGACGGTAATCTTATTGACGATAAAGGTAATATCTTTAAAGCTAAAAATGAAGTTGCTGCTTATCTTAAAGAATTTGAAGTAGAAGATACTAGTAATGAAGATAAAATTGATGTTAAATCAATTCAAGAACTTGTAGGTGTTTCTGTTACTTCAGAAGATGGCAAACCAGTTACTTTTGATAATACTCCTCAAGGAGTTGCAAGTTATGTTCAATCCGTTCTTGATTTAAAACGTGATGAATTTGCTAAAGCTGGAGTTAATAAATTATTTGAAGATTATCCTGTTGTTAGTGATTTTCTTAATTATTATGTTGCAAATGGTAATTCATTTGAAGGCTTTGGTGAACTTAGAGATAGAAGCGGTATTGAAGTCGATGAAAATAATGTGAGCCAACAAGAAGCTATTGTTCGTGAAGCGTTTAAGGAATTTAATCGTCGTGGTAATGTTGATAAGTATATTCAATATTTGAAAGATAGTAATGAACTTTTCAATGTTGCTAAAGAAGAACTTGAAGCTCTTCAGAAAGCTGATAACGATGTACGTGAAGCTAATGCTAAAGAGGCTTTACGAGTTAAAGCAGAAGAAGAAAAACAACTTGTAGAATTTTGGAATGGTGTTAAAGAATGTATTGATAAACGACAAATTGCCGGTTATCGTATTCCTGAAACTGTTATTATTGAACGTAATGGAAAACAAATTTCTACAACTCCAGAAGATTTCTTTAATTATGTTTATCAAGTTGATGATAAAGGACTTTCTCGTTATGAAAATGATTTAATGAAGTTATCTCCTGCTGAAAGACGCGATGAAGAACTGCTTAAAGCTTGGCTTAAATATACAGGTAAAGGTTATGATAGTTTGATAGAAATGGCTGTTTCTGATAAAGAAGCTAAAAAGTTGAAACTTACTGCAAGTCAACGTAAATCTACAAGAGGAACTATTAAAATAACTAAACCTGATAGTAAAAATGACGTTCTAAAAGATGAACGTTTTGGTTATTAATTTAATAGTAAATTTGTAGATGAAAACATTACGTGTTATTGGACAAACTCGTTATGAAGATAGAGGTTATTCTAATGAAGAATCAATTGCTTATCTTCAATTACAGAAGCCGGAAGAAATTAATAGTTTTCTGACTTATAATTATGGTATGGATAGCGACCGTTTTCCTTTAAGTTTTATTACTGAAGGGCAAGGTAGCCGAGGTATTAAAGATATTGCTACTGTACAGTGGACTTGGAAGACTATGGGTCGTATGAAGTTTACTGACTTTGTAACTTATTTTAATACTGCTGTTACTAAACCTGGTCTTAATGGTTCTGAATTTGAAGTTCATTTCTCTACTCACTGGTTTATTGAACAACATGGTCTTACTGCTCCTGATGGTATTACTCAAGTTCGTATTCAGAAAGATTTAGGAGAATCTACTTATGGTTATGGTTATCTTTTGAAACTTACTTCTCCTAATCCTGATGCTTATGTTGACCCTCAATGGTTGACTAAAGGTATGTATTGGGCTATGAGTGCTCCTACTGTTTCTGAATCTTATTCTAAAGGTAACAGAAGTAATACTATGGGTCCTGCTGGTATGACTTCTCAACTTGAGTTTTATCGTTACTCTAAAGAAATAGCTGGTAATCTTGCTAATGTTATTACTCAATATCAATTCCAAAATGATAATGGCGGTACTTCTAATCTTTGGATTAACGAAGAAATGCGCCAGTTCAACTTGCACATGAGAGTAATGAACGAAGAGCGGTTGTGGAAAGCTGAATATAATCGTTTACCTGATGGTACAATTCCTTTGAAAGACCATGATAATGGTAAACCTATTTATCGTACTGCTGGTATGTTAGAAATTTGTCGTGAATCTAACTATGATACTTATGGTGAAGTTCTAACACTTAATAAACTTGAACGTACAATTGGTGATGTTCTTGACCGTGATACTCAAGATGGTGATAAGAAAGTTGTTCTTATGGGTGGTAAAGGATTTATTCGTGATTTTGAAATGGCTATTAGAACTGATGCTAAAGAAAACGGATTTATCACTCCTCTTGGTGAAAAGATGATTCAAGATAATGGAGAAGGTCTTTCTTATGGACGTTACTTTAATAAGTATAAAACTCCAGATGGTTATATCATTACAGTTGTACATAATGCTTATTTCGATAAGGGTACTGATGCTGAAGCTGCTAAGCAAAATGGTATGATTCATCCTACTACTGGTTTGCCTATTACTTCTCATCAAGCTGCTTTAATTGATATGAGTAATTATAAAGGTAATCAGAATGTTCGTATTGTACGTCAAAAAGGACAGGCTTATAAAGCTAAAGTTATTGAAGGTATGACCGATATTCCTGCTTGCTGGGGATTGCCTAATACTAATCATGCAGCTACCGAAATTGATATGGCTCGTTATGAAGTTAAAGGTTCTATTGGTTTGCAAGTAGATAATACTACTAAGATGTTCTTGTTAAAATGTGTATTATAATCATTTAAAAGAAACTATTTAAGATATGGATTTTAATAAAGTAGGCGAAGCTAATAAAGCAGGAGAAAATGCTCCTGCTGCTTCTAATGAAAATACAGTTAAACAGGTTATACCCCCCGTAGAAGATGGAGATGATAATAGACCTAACAATACAGTAGGATTTAGAGATGAAAGTCTTGATGAACCTTATACTGAAAAACGAACTATTACTATTAATTTAGTTACTAATTATTCATTATATCGTAGAGCTAATGATAAAACATTACCTAAACGAATGGATAAAATTGGTAGTTGTGTTCGTAGTTCTCGTACTCTTTCTTCTAATAAAGGCGAGATTGAATCTTATTTTCCTGCTTTGATTGGTCTTGCTCCTAATAACGAAAACTTTATTTCAAGGGTTAAGGCTTATCTTAATAACATTAGTGTTGCTGTTGATGAATTAGGTAAGACTTTTGATATTTCTTTCTTTTGGAATCGTAAACGAGATTATCTTCGTTTTAGAGCTGAAGAAGAAGCTATTGAAACTGCCTATTTAAATAGTGACCGTAAAGGAGTTAAAGAACTTCGAGAAGCTCTTGAGTCTAAGATTACTAAACTTAATCTTCTTGAAAGTGAAAAATATAAATATGGTTATCCTGTTGTTCTTGATGATTATCTAATTTATCGCCATTGTTTATTGTATAAAGATGTAGCTAAAGATATTGCTCTTATTAATTCTGACCCATCTATTAGATTCTATTTTAAAGATGACCAAAGAGAAGCTGAGCGTCTTGCTAAACATCGTCAGGAAATTAATGCTGCTAAGAGTAACTACGTTAAACTTCTCACGAATAGTGATTTGTTTGATGCTGTATTTATTCAATACTGTGTTGCTAACAATATTAATATTCCTAATGGCATGTCTATGGATATGGTTGATAAGCAATCGCATCTTGATAAATTTAGTACAAACGAACCTGTTAAGTTTAATAAACTTTGTAATGATAAAGATATTACTATTAAGTCTTTAATTGAGGTTCTTGTTTCTCGTGGAGAATTTATCAGAGCAATTCATAATCAGAATATTACTACTCCTGATGGTGAATTTATCGGTGCTAATGTTAAGGAAGCTGTTGTATGGTTTAAGAATCCTGCTAATAGTGCTCTTGTTAGTGCTTATAAAAACAAACTTAAAAACATTTGATTATGAACATTGGGGAGATGCACGTGACGTTCAGAGAACTAGCACAGCAGATGGGTATGCAGACCGTCCGTGCTATTCTCATGGAAGATATAGATATTTGTCTTAATACTGCTATAATTGAGAAAGCTAGAAATGTGATAGTAGAAAACGTTGGACCAGTTCCTTATAATGATAAGGTTGCTCGACAAAATGCTTCTATTAGTCCTGTAAATGCTCTTAGAACTTTATATACAGCGGGTACTGTTAACGGCGGACAAATTACAGGTAATGGAACAGAAGTTGACCCTTATAAAATTACTATTCCTAGCGACGGTATTATGCTATATACAGGCTTTCAAGTTAGTTATAATAATAAGACAATTTATGATTGCAGAATTATTGAGGCTGAAGATTTAGGTCAGACGCTAAGAGATTTTTGTAATCGTGCTGCGAAAGATGCTCCGATAGTTACTGTATTTGGAGATGAATCTGCTATTGAAGCTAATATATACACTGGACGTAATAATACAGTTAAACCTGAATTAGTTAAATATCTTTATATTAAGGAACCTGCTAAAGTTCTATTTGATGAAGATAATGAAAGTAATTGGGTTAATTGTGATTTACCTCCATATTTACATAGTGAAATAGTTATGCGTGCAGTACAGATTTATCTTGCCAGTATTGGTGCTACTTCTAGTGGAGCTGATAAACAAAGTTAAACTTTAAATTAAATTAGTTATGCGACAGTTTTTGTTAGCGGGCAATGTCGCTTATGGAGCAAGTTTACCTCTTGCTGCTGGAGCGGTTGCTTTTACTTATCTTGCTAATGGCAAGGAAACAATTGACGCTGACGGTACTAAGATTACTGACAAATTTTACATTAATCTTGGTCGTGAAGCAAATGGTCCTGTAGTTCTTCCTGCTTATAAGAAACATCTTACTTTTGTTAAAGGTGTTTATCAGGCTGCTACTACTTTCTCTGCTAATCTTACTATTGGCGATGTTAATGCTTATTCTGATTATTCTATAATGATTGTGAAGAAAGGATTAAAGTTCAATGAACGTAATCGCTGGACAGCTACTATTCATACAGGTCTTAATCCGACTGCAAATGATGTAGCGCAGAAATTAGCTAATCAGATTAATAACAATACTATTGGTCATGGTATTAAAGCAACAGTTGCTGATGCTAAAATTACTTTAACTGCTGAGTCTAAAGGTATTGATTATGAAATTCTTGGAGCTGATGAATTAGTTGGTATTAGTGTTACAGTTACAGCTACTGGTTTTCCTGCATATGGAGATGCAGCTTATATTACTGATTTGGCTAATAAAGCTGCTGCTGATGCTGGTATCGAATATACTTATCGAGATACTTATACTGAACTGTATCCTACATATCCGCTTAATCCTTTGAAACAACCTGATAGTGCAGATGCTGGATATACTATCTTTACTCTTCGTTTTGCTGTTCCACGTGAAATGAAAACTAGAGATGAAGTTGTTCATCAGATTGTACAAATAGCATTCCCAACTGGAGCTGATGCTATTACAACTGTTGAAACTATCCTTAAAGCTATTGCCACTGAAGAAAAAGCATAACCTGTTACCCGACTTGATTAGGTAAATATTTAGGTAATATTAATCAAATAGGGGCTATTGGTATTGGCATTACTGTTAATACTGATAGTCCCTATTTTTTATTTTATAAAGATGGAGTTAATACAAAATGCTTTTGAACAAGGTCTTGTTCCAGGCATTGTTATTGTAATTTATCTTATAGTTAATAAGATAATAGATAGTAAAAAGAAAGATCCTTTAGCTGATATTGCTAAACTTCTTAATATAGTTACCAAAGATATTATAGATAAAGATAGAGAGAAATCTAAAGCTGTCATATCTATTGCTATGGTTAATGCTGCTTCTGAATGTGCAAAGTTTGTTGCTTCTACTATCATTACTAATAATGTTGATGCTAATCGTGACCAAATTGAATATAATGCTAGACACTTAGTTAATAGTGTTTATTATGATGCTTATTCTAAATTAAATATTTATCGTGGAGATGAAGATTATCTTAGTCATTATATGAAAGATGAATGGAAAGAAGATGTTTATGATGATATTATTAATATAATATATAATAAGCATCTTGATTCTAACCAACGTATATTAGCATTTAATAAACGTATTGATATTAGAGTTAATGATTATACTACATATATTATTAATAAGGCTTTTAAATAAGATGATATTATGATAGGTGGTTATATTAATAATCCAAAACAGCTATCTAAAGAGATGCAATTGCGTATTGCAGCTATGGCTGAAAAACAAGCGAGAATAGCAGAATTAGGCTTTCCATTGGACGAAAAAAATTGGTGCAAGTTAACACAAGGACAAATTTTAATTCAAGCTCTAGAAGCCTTAGAATTGCTTTCTGACGAAGAACAAAAATCAATTATTAATTCATATAATAACTTGATGGTAGAATGAGTGAACAAATAGATGATAATTATGTTAATGGTGTCTATGTAAAAGCTAGTGGAACTGAACAAGTTGAGATTACTCCTCAATATGTTTATATGACAGTTCCAAGTAAATTTGTTTGTACTTATCACAAACTATTAGTTCTTATGGCACAATATGGAGTTGATATGCTTAATGATTGTTCTGCTACTTGTAAAGGTAATAATAAAAATATTATTACTTGTTGGAATATGTTCCAATCTGCAATGGCTGCATATCAACTTGGTCAAAATAAACTTGCTGAAACACTTCTTAAATATATTAAAGGACAACTTAATATTATTTATGAAGGTAGTGAACAAGTTCAGTATAGTGGTTCTATTACTCTTCCTGTTGATGAAGAAGGAAAAATTCATGCTATAGTTAGTTGTGGAGATGCTCCTAAGTTTTATGTTGACCCTGAAACTGGTAAACTTTGGGAACAAAGAGAAGAAGGTAAAGAATATAATGAAACTTATAGTCTTAGTAATGTTGATTATAATAATGAATAACATGAATGTATTCCATCCTCTACGGGGAGTCTACACTAAGAATTTAGTAAACTTAAAGAATATATGGAAACAATAGAAAAAGAACTTGGTAAAGTTAGTCTTACTTGTAATGGTCAATGGAGTCCTGATAGACCTTACGATAGACTATGTATAGTTCATGATGGTTTCTATGCTAGCTATATTTCTCGTAAAGCTACTCCTGCTGGTATTCCATTACCTAATGAAGAATATTGGCAACCTATTGCTAAACTTCGAGAAGATTTAGTTATTGATTATGAAACCTTTAAGAAAGAAATACTTGAACTTATTGCTGTTGTTCAAAGAGGGCTTAAAGCTGCTAGAATTGTAGTATCTACAATGGAAGATAGAGATGCTCTTACTTGGGAACAAATTGGAGTAGGTTGTGAAGTTTATGTTATTGAAACTAAAAAGAGTTATATACTTGATGAAATAACTCCTGTTAATAATGCTAAGAAATGGCATCTTGAGGCTGATTCTGAAATTGGTTCTAAATTTGTAGAATCTTTTAGTGGTATGTTTCCAAGAGCAATTGCAGAACGTGCTGTTGCTGATGAATTTGGTATTAATATACAAGATAATTATCTTCGTCGTAACGTAGTAGTTAATTATATGGCACAAGTACTTAAACAGTATTTTGAAGATAATGCTGTTCAAATACTTGAAGGTCAGATTACTCCTGATATGCTTAGTGAATCTGTTAAACAAATGTTTACTGCTTCTCAAATTATTAATGCTGCTGATGAAGAAGATTTAACCGTTGTTGATAATCTACTTAAATTTGCAGATAAAGACTATAATGTAAATGATTATAGCGGAAAGGCTCGTAAATATCTTCGTAAGAATATGATTAGTGGTGTTAATACTCTTACTCAAGATATGATTAACGAGCCTAATACTATTTATATACTTCAATATGATTATTGTTTAGCTGGACAAACTATTGAACTTCCAGATGATAGTATAATTCTTTGGAGAGGTGGTAGATTATATGATGGAGCTGTTAAACTAAATAAATGTAGACTTCTTAGTAATTATCGTCAAGAAGATATGTTTGATAAAGAAACTATATCTTTAGATGGTGATTGGGCTAAAGGTCAAATACTTTATCATCCTCTTGATTTAGACGAAGATAATAAACAAGTTGAAATTACAGGTTGGGGTGGTTCTTATACTAATGATTTTTATTGGTTTTGGGATGGAGAAAAATGGGTAAGTATGGGTTTTGATTTATCTGTTTATCTTACTCGTGCTGAATTTGAAGCTTTCTTAGAGAAGTTAAGAGAAGAAATGGAAAAGTTCTATGCTTGGCTTCTTGAAGAACTTAGAAAAATTAATGAACATCTTGAACTTCATGACAAACAGATAAGTAATCTCCAACAAGAAGTTTCTAATATTAATACTAGAATAGATAATCTTATTACTGAATATAACGCTAAATTTACTGATATTTATAATAAGATTGGAGATTTAAATAGTAGTGTAGAAGGTAGTATTAATAATCTAGAACAATATATTAATAATAAGATTGAAGAGATTCTTAATAAGATAGACCAAAGTGGTGGTAACATAAGTAATGAGTATAAACAATATTTTGAAGATAATTATGTTTCTATGTTTAAGAACATGATTAAAGCTGGTACTAATATTACTTTTGTTGAAAACTCTGATGGTACTATTACTATTAATGCTACAGGTGGTGGTTCTGGCGGCGGTGGATTAACCGAACAAGAAGTAAGAGATATTGTTAATTCTATGCTTAATAATTATTATACTAAGTCTGAAATTAATGATATTATTGCTGGTATTGAAGGTGGTGGAGGAAGTGGTGGAGATGGCACTCATAATGTTATGTCTACTACTCAACTCGGTGAAGCTAGAACAGGTAAATATCTTACTATGAGTAAATTTGCTGATAGTGAAACTAAACCTAGTAGACTTGATGTTGATTTTAATACTCTTTATACAGATATTAAAAATAAATTAGTAAATGATGGATTTGGCTCAGGTGGTGGAGGAGGAACAACAGGTGGAGTAACTGCTACTCAAGTACAAACTTGGATTGCTGCTGTTATGCCTATTGGTTCTATTATGCTTTGGGATACTACTACACCTCCAACAGGTTGGGAAATATATACTGCTGCTCAAGGACGATTTGTTATGGGTCATATAAGTGGTGGTATTAATATTTATAATAATCCTAAACAAAATACTCTTGATTGGAGTACTGTTCTTAAAAATGTAGGTGATACTTATGACCCTGCTACTCCTGGTTTAAATATTGGAGCTTACGGTTTTTATATTGGTGGTACTGATTTACCATTACATCAACATGCAATTGCCGCTAGTTCTGGTAAATGTGGTGATGGTAATCATCATGTTGTAGTTCCTAGTAACTGGCGAGCAAATGATCATGGTAGATCTTTGGATCAAGATTGTAGAAATACTTATCCTTATGGTACTACTAAAACTAATTATTGGGATTTAAATATTAATAAAAATACCAATTGGTATATGACTGGACCTAATATTAGTAGAAATGGTGAAACGGTGTGGACACAAATTAGTACAGATAATTGGACAGGAAATTATCTTGCTATTAATAAACTATTACCTACTGTTGCTTTACATTATATTAAACGTGTTTCTAATCCTTGGTAATTATGTTAGAAGAGAATGTTTTTGTTGGTACTAATTGCCAATCTTTTGATCCTAGTAAAGTTCAATGTGATAAAGAAGGCAATATGCCGATTCATATACTAGATAAGTATTGTGAAGAAACTGATACTAGATATAATATTTATCCTTTGACTGTTATTCAAGCTATTTTTGATGGTGTAACTGGAACAAGATTAGATAGAATACTTGCCGCTTGTAATAGTATTTATTTAACTTGGGAAGGTACTTTTGCCGATACTGTTAATAAACTTGATAAAATTTATCGTCGTAAAGGATATATTATAACATATCGTGATGAAACTAATGTTAATTGGACTCAACGATATAATAGTGATGATATTAGTGATGAAGCTTGGACTAATCCTGACAATTGGGAAGGATGGTCTTTTGATACTGTTATTAAAGATTTGTCTGAAGCTCTTGAAGAAATATTTATTAATATAGGTGATTATAAAGATTTTCTTGATGTTATTACTAGTTTTATTAACGAGTTTGTTATAAATGTATTTAACAATCTTAATAATTATCCTGAACTAGTTAATATTATTAAGAATAGTACAGTTGAAAGTTTACCTATTATTGTTAAAGACATATTCAATAATATTAATGATTATCCTGAACTTAAGAATATATTTAATGAATATGTTAAACAATGGACTGAAACCATCTTTAATAATATTTCTTCTTATCCTGCTCTTAGTCAATTTATTACTAATGCTATTAATTCTCATGTAGAAACTACTATTAATAATATATTTGATAATATTGATAGTTATCCTAATATTAAGAATCTTATTATTAATAATACTGTTGATAAAGTAGTTGATATATTTAAGAATATAGGTCAATATCCAGAATTACAAGAAGCTATTCAGAATAATGTTAATGAACGAGTAGATTATATATTTAATAATATTAATAATTATCCTGAACTTATTGGTATTCTTTCTGATCTAGTTTGTAATTGTGTTCAGAATATATTTGCTAATATTAATAATTATCCTTCTCTTGTTACATGTATTAATAATGCTGTAAACAGTAGAACTGAATATATATTTAATAATATTGATAGATTCCCTATTCTTAAGAATCTTATTGAAACCAAAGTAGAATCTAGAGTTACTTATATATTTGAAAATATTAATAGTTTTACTGAATTACTTAATGTTATTAAAGGTAATATAGAAGATATATTTGATAATATTGATGACCATACTAATCTTAAACTTGTAATTGAAAATAAAGTTGAATCTACAGTTGAAAAGATTCTAACAAATATAGATGATTATCCTATCATTAAGGAAAAGATAACACAGTTTTGTAATGAAGCTATTGAAGCAAAAAGAGGTGTTGCTAATGGTATAGCTAGTCTTGATGGAGATGGTAAAGTTCCAGCAAGTCAATTACCAAGTTATGTTGATGATGTTCTTGAAGGATATTTTATTGATGATACTCATTTTGCTGAAAAATATGTTGAAGATGCTCCTGTATATTATACTCCAGAAAAAGGTAAGATTTACGTTGATATAAGCGAAGGTACTGAATATAGTGGAAAAACTTATCGTTGGTCTGGAACTAAGTATGCAGTTATATCTGAAACATTAACTTTAGGTGAAGTTACAGGTACTGCTTATGATGGTGGTAAAGGTAGAAAAACTACTGCTATAACTAATAGTTTGCCAAATACTATTGTAGATACTTTAGAATTTGGACAAGCATACGCAAATTATATACAATTAAAATATCATTATTATAGTAAACAATTTGCACATACTCAAGAAGATGATCATTATACAACACAACCTCATAAACATGTAGATATACCTATTGCTACTACTTCAGTAGCTGGGGTTATGTCTGCTGCTGATAAAGTTAAACTTGATGAAACTTTACCTAATCAAATTACTGAACTTAGTAATAATGTTTATACTAAAGAAGAAATTAATAATAAGTTTGATAATGTACCAACAGTAGAAAATACTTATACTAAAGCAGAAGTTGATAAAGCTATTGCTGATGCTATTAAAGCTTTAATTCCTGCTGGTTATGAACTTGTTATTAAAAAGAAAACAACTTAATATTAATCATGGTGGTACTGAATAAGTGCCACCATTTAAAGTTTATAAAGTTATGCAAGATATTAATCAACAATTATATGAAAGAAAAGATACTCCTCAAGAATTTATTCCTGTTTACAGTGCAGTTGTTACTGTTTCTGATGATATATATACTTATGGAGAAAAAGAATTTACTTGTGATAAAACTTTTGATGAAGTAAGAGAAATATTATTAAAAGGTGGAGGTATTATTGCTATTGATAGTTATAATAGTAGAATTAATTTTTATGAGATTATTGTAAATAGAGAATATATCAGGTGTGATGTTACTTATTATTATAATAATAATATTGAAAAAATTATTTTATCATGGGATAAAAATGCAGGAACTAAAACTATTAATACTAATACATTTATAAGTAAACTTTCGTTTATTAAAAGTTATAATATTGGAACTATAATTACTAAAATACTTAATAGTGCTACTAATGGAGAAGTATTAACTGCTATAAATTCTATATTTATTAATTTTGATGGATTTACTTCTGCTATTAATAAACCTAATTCTATATTTTATGATGATAACGGAAAATATAGTGTTAGAATTAGTGGTAGTGTAGTTGTAATAGTATGGGATGCAGATACGTATATAGGGCATGTTACTATTGATAATACAGGAGCTTATACTTATAATACTATTCAAGTAATTGACCAAACTCTTTATAGATTGTCTGCTCTTACTGTTGAACCTATTGTTAATCCTAAAATATGGATAGGAACTGCTACTCAATATGCTGCTATTGCAGAAAAAGATGTCAATACTACTTATATAGTTAAATCAGATGCTTAAATTATGGCTATATATCAAGGAGATATTGGAATACATGATATTAAAGTTGGTAATATAGATGTATTTGAAATATATCAAGGTACTAAACTTGTTTATCCTGAAAATACTAATGTTACTATTACTTTTAATTTAAATGTTTCCGGAACTGTTACTATTGATGGTTATACTCCTGTTATAAGTGAAAACAATACTAAATTTGTATTTACTATTCCTGTTAAAATTAATTATACTGCTATTATTGAAGCTGACCATTATAAGTCACAAACTATTACAGGTAATAGTGGTTATTTACCTATAACTCATAATGTAGAATTAGAATGGGAACAAAGATTTATTTCTTATACTGTTACTTTTCCTACTGATGGAGTTAAAGTTTTATTTGATGGAATAGAAAAAGGAGTTATAACTAATGGTAAGTTAGTTGTATTAATTGATGATATAGAAGCTAAAGATAGTTATGCTGTTACATTTGAAGGTAGTAAAGCTAGTACATATGATACTAGTACGTTGACAGTAGTTAATAGTAGTATAGCTAATACTGGTGGAAGTTATGATTTAAAACTTCCTACTAGTTCTGTTAAGAATGGATATAAGAGAACTGATTATGCATCCTCCACGGGGAGTATAACCAAGGGTTCTACTTATGCTGGAACTTGGATTGAAATTGTTGTTAATCTTACTGCTAGCTTTACTAGTTCTACTACTTTAGGTAGTATAAGTAATAATGTATTAACTATACCTAATAATGAATCTACTAATGCTAAAAGTGGTACTTTAACTGCTGTATTTACTTTAGAAAATAGTCAAACTAAAGAAGTTAGTGCTGCTTTAAATCAAGCTGCTGGTGCTAAAGTTTATACAGATTGGGTATTAGATTTACAAACTGATGGAACTAGTGTTGAAGCTAAAGGTGGTACTAGAACTATTACAGCTAATGTTGCTCGTAGAACTTATAAATGGAATAACACTGGTACTGTTTATAGTGAAACTGCTACTCCTACACTTAGTATTAGTGGTAGTGCTAGTCTTAATGGAAATTCAATAATATTTACATCAAATGAGAGCGTTTCAGCCCGTTCTGCGGTACTTACCGCTAGTTATGTAGGATTATCCAAAACGGTTACGATAACTCAAGCAGCAGGCTCAAAAGTGTATTCAGCGTGGTCTGCATGGACTGTTTCTATCTCAGCAAGTACGCAAACGATAGGCGCAAGTGGGGGAACATCAACAATAACTACTAGTGCTAGTCGTTCTAGAACTTGGACTTGGAATGGAGTTGGAACTACTCATACTGATACTGAAACAGGTACACCAACGCTTAGTGGAACAGCTACAGGTTTTACTTTAAGCGGTACTACTGTTACTGCTAGTAATAATGAATCAACAAACAGTAGAAGTATAAATATTACTGCTACTCATTCAGGTGTTACTAAGTCTATTACAATTAGTCAGAGTGCTGGAAGTAAAGTTTATGGTAGTTGGTCTAAATGGACTATTAATAAGAGTTCAAGTGGAACTACTATTGCTGCATCTGGTGGTAGTGGTACTGTTAGTGCACCTACTGCTATACGTACTAGGTCATATACTTGGAATGGAACAGGAACAAGTTATACTGAACAAGGAACTGGTACTCCAACTTTGACTAAACAAAGCGGTGATGGTAGTTTTAGTGTAAGTGGTACAACAGCTACTGTTAGTTATGGTAATAATACAACAATTAGTAGTAAATCTACAGTTGTTCGTGCTACTATGGATACTGAATATGTTGATACTACTTTTACTCAATCTGCTGGTAGTAAAGTATATGGAAGTTGGTCAATATGGAGCGTGTATTGTAATGCTAGTAGTTTTACAGTTTCTGCATCTGGTGGCTCTGTTACTATTTATAGCGGTGCTTCTAGAAGTAGAAGTTGGACATGGAATGGAGTTAGCGGTTCAGGTGGAACAGAAAGTGAAAGTGGTACTCCTACATTAAGTGCTAGTGGTAGTGGTTCTTTAAGTGGAACTACATTAAGTTATGATAATAATACTTCTACTAGTTCTAGGACTACTAGAGTTACTGCTTCTTATGGTGGTTCTTCTAATTATTGTGATATTACTCAATCTGCTGGTAGTAAAACTTATAGTAGTTGGGGAGCATGGAATATTACTTTAACTGCTAATCCTATAACTATAGCTGCTGCTGGCGGTAATTCTACATTATCTACATCTGCTACTAGAAGTAGAACTTGGCAATGGAATGGTACTGGAACTACTTATACAGAACAAGATAGTGGTACTCCTACATTAAGTAAAGTTAGTGGAGCTGCATCTTTAAGTGGTACAACTGTTACTTATCCTAATAATATTTTTGATGAATCTCGTAGTTCAGTATTTAGAGCTACTATAGATAGTACTACTAAAGATATTACTATTACTCAATCTGCTGGTACTTTAATTTATGAAAATGTAATATATCATACTACATATTATGGAACTGGTCCAGGCACTGGGATTGATAGTACTACTTATCCTAATGTATGTGAAGTTGATAAAGATATATCTTCAGATGGAGAATTAATATATGTATATTATAAAATATATACTACTCAAAAATATACTTGGAATGGAGTAGAAGGAAGTGGTGGTACTACTTATAAATATTATACTGCCAGTGATATTGTAACTATTAGTAAAGTTAATTGTGATGTACTAGTTGGTAATGACAGTACAGTAGGTGATAATATGATAGCTTTTGGAATACAAGTTTTATCTAATTCTTCTACTAGTAGTAGAACATGGTATGTTAAATGGAGATGGCTAGGTTCACAAAATAATACTACTAGAGGTACTCAACAAGGTAGTCCTGTAGTTGGTCGTTTTTGCATACAAAATAATAAGTTTACTACTACTAATGTTGCATTACCTGTTTATATAAATAGTATGAATGTAGATACTATATATGATGGAGAAACAACTTATAATAATATTATTAGTAGTCCTGTTAGTGTTTACGTATATATTCCTACTAATGTTAGTACATTTTATTCTGGTGAATTACAATTTTGGTTTGAACATGAAGATGGTAGTGGTGATAAATATAACTGTGGTTTAAGTAATTATAGTACAGTTAGTGGTATTAGTATAAGTAATAACGGCACTATTATTGGTGTTAATTCTAATACTACTGTTTCCGGTTTTACTATACTATGTCAATTTACTATGACTTCTAATAATATAGTATTTAATATAAGAGTTCTAGTTGAAGCATGATGAAAATATTATTCAATATAACAATGTTAGTGATAACTATATTGTTTATTTACTTATTAAAATTATTCAAATTAATTATATAGCTATGAATGATAAACAATTATATGAAAAACTAAGTCAGAATAATTATGATAAAGTATTTCCTATTACTTATCTTCAAAATATTCTTGATAAAGATACAAACAATAATTTAACTGTTGTTCTTTCTAGATTTAATCATCTATGGATTCCATATCAAGGAACTAGAGTTAACACTCGTAAAGCTGTACCTGCTATATTTAGACGTAATAGTCTTACTATAAGTTATTATGACGCAGAACATAATATATCTGTAACTGAAAGTTATATAGGTAGTAATATGCAAGCTGGTGTTGAAGCTAGTTGGGTTTCTGATGATAATTGGACTAAAATTCTTAGTGAAAAATATCTTGAAGAATCTGGTGCTAAAATTCCAATTGCTGATGGAACTATTGATTGGAATATGCTTAACGAAGCTCTTAAGCAAATGATTGCTGCTGATGGTAAAGTTACTATTATTAATTATCCTGATGAAGAGGATATTACTCTTCGATTAACTCCTGGTTGTTGTAATGTAAATCGTCTTAGTCTTAAAGATAGACATTATGAGCCTGAATATAAAAGCGGTAAAGGATATAAAATAATTCGCAGGGTTTTACTCCCCGTGGAGGATGAAATAGATAATGTAGAACATTTACCATTTGATGGTTTTCTTAATGATACTTATTGTGAACAATATGGTCAGATAATTCTTAATACAGATAATTATGAAGTTATCGATATTGATTTAGGTAATACTGCCGGAGTTTATTATGATACTTATCATAAATTATTTGTTCTTAGAGTCAAGACTAGTGAAGATGGTGTAGGATTTTATAATTATTATACTAGATGGACTATTGTAGAAGCTACTGATAGAGTTAAACCAAGAGCTGTTGTTAATTATGGTTCATCTGATAATTATAATGTTTATAATACTTGTCTTTCTGATGAACGTCCTAGATTAAATGTTATATACGTTAATAATATAGATGATATTAAATATTATTTTAATAATGAAGATTTAGTTCAAGTTAAAAATAATATTTATCTTCATTATAAATCTGTTCTTACTCAAGATATGATTAATGAAGAAAATACTCGTTATATTATTCGTTATGCTTTTGATTTAAATAGTAAAACTATTACAATGCCTAGCGGATGTGAACTTGTATTTGAAGGTGGTATTATAGAAAACGGTACTATTGATTTGAACAAATGTAAACTTACAGGTATGGTTGGTGAAGAATCTGAATATCTTCCTAATGTTACTTGTAGTAACTGGGCTGTTGGTCAAATTGAATATCGTGGTGGAAAGATTTGTTATTGGAATGGTACTGAATGGAAAGTAATGGGTGATACTTCTGCTATGGAAGGATATACCAAAGAAGAAATTAATAACATGTTTGATAATTATTATACTAAAAGTGAAACTTATAGTAAACAAGAAGTTAATAATTTACTTGGTGGTTATGTTACTAATGATACATTTAATAGTTTTAAAGAAGAAATAAATCAAACTATTACTCAAAGTGTTAATCTTGATAAGATTCAAAAAGCTATTAACGATGGATGTGGAGTTAATATGACTATGCCTAGTGCAAATAATAATAAACTTAGTCTTCCAATTTGGACAGGAACTGCTACCCAATATGCAACTATTACCCCAGTTGCTGGAATGACTTATAATATTGTTGATGAATAATGAGTTTAAATCTTGGACGTCAAGGAGGAGTTGCTCAACCTCTTAGAAAGAGAACAGTAGGTCAAACTAATATTGCTCATGTTTATGATGGTACTAATCATATTTGGCCTACTTCTGTTATTCATTTTAGTGATTTTACTAGTGTTCAACTTAGATATATTTGGGGTAAAAATGATGGTTCTGATTTGGATACTAAATCATATTATGTTAATTCTCCTATTGATAGTTTAAACTATTCATCTGTTGGTTTTTCTTGGAGTCAAAGACCTGGTGTTATACCTTATTTATATTGGGGTGGTGATAATATAAATTCTGGTGCTGAATGTATTATGTTCAACATTGAATCTATGATTGAATTAGAAGATAAAATGCCTGATATAATGAAGATGAATTTATGTGCTAATTGGTATGGTTCAAAAGGTATTGGAAATGTTACTATTGAATGTACTGCTTATAAAGGAGGAGTTATAGTTTGTGCTTGGCAATTAACAAATGTTGAAGATGATATTGATAAACGTGGAGAATTTTTATTTCCAACTTCTGATGGTAAAATAGATATGCCTGATTATAGTAATGGAGGTTATAAAGAATGTTGGTATGGTGAAGTTGTTGAAGCTAGACCTATTGGTGGTGGTCAATCTATATATTTTAGAGTTAATCCTGTTGATGATAGTATTTTTGAACTTCCTAATATTAAAGTAATTCGTACTGGTAATGGAATGGTACATAAAGATGGTTATTGCTGGTATCAAAATACTCCTAATACTAAGTATAAAGTATGGAATAATCAAATAAATCTAAGTGGATATATTAATACTCTTGGTTCTCCTAAGTTAAATATTGATAAAGATGATACTTACGAATATACTTATATGACAGCTTTACTTAATTCAGATAATACTATTTATAATTCAGAATATAACAATAATTATAAATTTAATTATGGTTTTGTTGCAGGTAATTCTGAATTTAGAGGACAACAAGTTATTCAATGTAATGTTGCTAGTCAAACTGGTCCTGCTGATGATGGTAAGACTTCAATTGGTGAAATAAAATATACTAAACTTAACAAAATTGGTGAGTTGACAATATATAATCCTATTGAAAGTTAAAATATTGTTAATAGCTGAACAAAGATGATGGTTTAAGCGTTTTAGATTATGTAGTTCAAACTACAAATATTAATCTATTTTTTTAACTTAAACCTTAATTTATTACGCAAGTAATTGAAAAAGTGAAAGTTGTTCCAGAGGGCTATAATGGTGCTGGAACTGGTTATGACGGTGTTAGTCGTCGTGATGTAAACGGTAAAGCTAATGCAGGTTTAACGCTTGGTATTATCGGTACTGCACTTGGTGCTTGGGCTTTGTTCGGTGGTAGACGTGCTACTACTGCTAGTGTTTTAGGTGGTGCTGGTGGTGGAATGTTAGGAGATGGTTCTACTAACATTAATGTTCTTGGTGCTAGCTTAGGCGGAAATAACGGTGCTCCTACTGCTTTCCAAGCATGGGAGAAAACTTGTGAAGATACTCTTGCTTTACAAGGTGGTCTTTATCAGTGGGCTTTGACACAGCAGAATCAACGCTTTGAAGATAGAGAACGTCTTAATAGTGAACTGTTTGGTGTTTATATTGATGGACGTAATCGTACTGATGCTCTTATTGAGAAAAATAACACTGACCATTTTAATCTTTACAAGTACACTCGTGACGCTGATGATGATATCCGTAAAGAAATATCTGAATTGAAAGCCGAATTAGCTGTTACTAAAGCTATTCGTCCTTATCAGGATAAACTTATCCAATGCGAAATGGAAAGAATGTTTACGGCTGGTATCAACTATACTAATCAAAAGACTTGCAATGTTATTTATGGTGTAGTTACTCTTCCGAATGAACCTACTGTTACTGGTTTAGTTGGACGTAATGCTAACGGTTGTTTACCATGCGGTTTTACTCAAACTGCTAGTCCTACTCCGGCTCAATAATATTACTAAGTTTGATTAAGAACATAAAATTAGAATAGATATGATACCTGTTAATCAATTCATACTAGGTGGTAGTGACCCTTTACTATTACCTAGTGAAAAAATGACTAATAGCATTGATGAACAAATTGCTTTTCTTCAAAGTCAAAAACAAGCAATTAATGAAGCTTATCGTCGAAATGCTGTTGCAGCTGCAAATAATGGTGTAGTTCAAAATCAACAGGTAGTTCCACAACAGCCTGTTAACCAAGGAATTTGGGATGCTATTGATGCTGAAATTGCACCGCTTACACAAGAACAACAAAATATGTTGCTTACTAACCAAGATTATGTAACTAATTATAATGCGTTACAAAGTATGGTACAAGCAGAAGTTCTTAATTTAGTTAGAGGAAAAATCGAAGCTAGTGAAGAAGGTAAACATTTACTTGAAGAACAACTTAAACTTGTTAAGTTGCTTAAAAGTAAAATTGTTGAAGTTACTAATAAAGAAATGGAATTGTTTAAGGCTTTTAAAGAAGCTAGTAAAACTAATCCTACTTTAACTTATGAAGAATTTTTAAAGCAATAATATTATGGTTGAAATTGGTAATGTAAAAGAGGTTATTAAAGATTATATTGTTAAACAATTAATATCTATGGGTGAGAGTTCTCCTGCTATAAGACTTTTAACTCCTTTAGCTAAGAGAGCTATTATGAATAATATTGATAGTTTTGATAAGTTTTTAAAACCTATTGCAGATAAAGATGGCATGATTGATATTGAAGGTATATTTAATGAAGAAATGGAAATTATTAATAACATTGATAATTTTGATTTTGATATACCTTTTATTGGTGGCGGTAATATTTCTAAAGGTATCATATCTCTTGAAGTTCCTTATGTGAACAAAATTATTGCTCTTAATCAAACTGATTTAGAAGTTTTAAAAGAATCATTAATCAGTTTAAAAACAAAGTAATATTATGAGAGAAATACCTTTTAATGAACCTTACAGAATTGACGGACGTCGTGGAAGTGGTCGTGGTATTCTCGATGAATTTCGTGAATTTCTTGATGCACGTGGCGGTCGTGGTCGTGGTGGCAGAGGTGGTATGAGAAATCGTATAGGTTATGATACTTACGATACTTATGGTCGCCCTAATCGTAAAAATGACCAAGAAGAGAAGATTTTAACTATGCTTATGAGTGGTGGCTACAATAGCGGTGATTATCATTTTGATGAACATGAAGCTAGAGAAATTGTAGAACAAATGTATCATGTTAAAGACAACAAGAAATATGTTGGTGAAAAATATGATATGAATAAAGCTCATGAAATTTGTGAACGCTATAAAGAAGTATTACCTGATGATGTTGAACCTTGTGATGTTTATGTTGCAATTAATGCTCAATATCACGATTATTGTAAATTATTCGATAGTTGGTTTGGTGGTAATATAGACAATAAAGTGTTTGAAAGTGCTATTACATTTTGGTTTAAAGATGTTGATTTTGATGGTGATAAAGTGTGGGAATATTTTCACATGAATAACTAATCATTATTGTGTAACTGTAAAAGGGAATTATCTTCGGATAGTTCCCTTTTTTATTTATCTAATTTTAATATGGACAAATTTATTGATGTAATTGTAAGTGGTATTCTTAATAATTTTGACTTTGGATTTATGTTCATTGTTAATGTTCTAACTTATATTGTTATTAAAGTTATTGATTACTTTAATGGCGATAATAAAGTTCCTACTTGGCAGAAAAGATGTATATTAATTATAAGTATTTTTACTATGGCTATGATTTATATTGCATCTGGATATGATAATACTATTATGCTTGTTAATAGTGCTATACTTGCTCCTGTGTTTTGGAGTTGGGTTGTTAGTCCTATTCTAAAGAAGTTTGGTGTTGGATATAAAGATATAGATAATACTATTGGTTAATATAATGTGAGTAGTTATTAGCTAGATTACAAAGCTGATTCTAGCCTATCACATCCTCTACGGGGAGTATGGCTTGCCAAATTTAGCTGTTTGTGAGCCTAGATGATTAACTATACACGATTTGATAAAAGTCTGTCTATGGGGCTAGAAATAGCCTCTATGACTGTACATAAATATTTACAATGTGAAATCTATAAATAATAAAGCTATGAGAGTTATTAAGACTAAACATTTTCCTTTTGGTGGATATAAAGCTATTAATATTTTTGGTATTGTATTTACTAAAGGAGAATTAAGTAAAAAAGAACTTAATCATGAAGCTATTCATACAGAACAAATGAAAGAGATGTTATACATATTCTTCTATTTATGGTATGGAATAGAATATCTTATTATAAGATGTTTTCATGTTAAACAACACGATGCTTATAAAGATATAAGTTTTGAAGAAGAAGCACATAATAATGATGATAACATTGATTATATAGATAATCGTAAACATTATAGTTGGACTAAATATCTAAGTATTAATACTTCTAAGAGTGCTTAATTAAAAAATGTTAATAATATAGGTAAATCGCTTATTATTAATAATATAATTTATATTTGTAACAAACTAAATTTTAAAGATATGGAAGATGATAAAAGAGTTAATTATAAGTTAGATGCAATTAGCAAACTTATTAATAATCTTAAACTTAGTATATCAGGCAATAAAGACCATGAAGAACTTGGAGAAAATAATGTAATAGTTAATCTTGATGAAATTAGTCAAAAGATTACCGAGTTACATCAAATGGTTAAGTCTGAATTTGATGAATTTGAAGAACAACATAAAAGTGAATCTGATGAAACACAAGAACTTCTTGCTGAAAAGTTTGCCGAAGTTATAACAGAACTTGATAATATAAAACGTACATTATCTGCTACTAAAACTTCGATGGATGAAAAACTTACTACTATTAATACAAGTATAAATAATATGAATAGTAGTTTACAAACTAAACTTACTGAAGTTGTTTCTGCTATTAATGATATGAAATCTAGTAACGATACTAAAAATGATGCTATTATTTCTGCTCTTTCAGGTCTTGTAACTAAAGTTAATGAAAATAGTAGTAATATTAGTTCTCTTGATGGTAGAGTTGATGCTTTAGAAAACGCTTAATATGAACTTTAATTTAGTAGAGATATATAATGGTTTGTTAAGGTTTAACAAACATATATTAAACGAACTTGCTGAAGGACTTAAACATTTACCTAATTTAGAAGGTGCATCTAAAGGAGATAGTCTTTATATTAATGAAGATGGTAATCCTACTTGGGGTTCTTCTGCATTTATTCCTACTTTTGAAAATGCTGCTTATGGTATAGAATGGACTAAAAATGATAATGATGTAATTAGAATTGGTAATGCTAAATTTCATAGAGAACTTCCTATCCAAAATAGACTTAAAGGTTGTGTCTATAATGAAAAGAAAATCAGTTATTTCCTTAATCCTACGGGTTGGGCTAAACCTCTTGAAAATGGTTTTGTTCCTCCTCTTGATGGAAGTGATGGCGATGTTGGTGTAAATGTTCCTCAATTTTATATATGTGTTAAAGATACTGGTACTAAATATCAACTTTGGATAAGTGATTTTAATATTGATGGTACGTTTATTCGAGTTCATCCTTTTATTATAAGTCATACTAAAACTATGACAAGAATGAATGGCAGTACAGAAGAGGTATTTAGTGCTTGTATAAAAGAAGATAATACTGAATATTTAGGTGGTAATAAATCTTCTTCTGTTGCAGCAAATAAATTACAAGGTAGACCTAGAACTGGTATTAGTTATACTACTGCTATTCAATTATGTGCTAATCGTGGAGATTGGATTACAATGATTGATTATCTTGAATATTGTGCTATACAAGCTCTTTGTTATATTGAGTATGCTAATTTTGATAATCAAGCTGCACTTAATATTAATTTAACTAGTGAAGGGTTTAAACAAGGTGGACTTGGTACTGGTGTTACTAATTTAGAATGGAATAGATGGACAACATTTAATAGTAACAATCCTATTATTTACACTTATTGGAGTTCTGAACATAATGTTGGTAATGGTAGTACTATTACAAAAGAATTTGCAATTGCTGGATATAATACAGATGGGAGTTATTTTAATACTTATCCTGCTATTTATCGCGGTATTCTAAATTTCTTTGGAGATATATGGTCATTTGTTAGAGATGTAGTTATTATCAATAAAGATGCTGATTATAATTCTGTATATCTTCTTAAAAAAGGTGTTGCTCATGCTGATGTTACAGTAGATAATGTTGATGAAAAATGTTATTTTATTGGTTATCAAGCTAATACTAATAATTATATTACAGAATTTGATTTACAAAGAGGTCCTTATTTTGTTCCTAATCTAGTTGGAACTAATAAGAAATTTGATTATAATTATATTCATGGTAATAACGGACAAGACACAGATAAATCTGTTCGTGTGCTGCTGGTGGGCGGTGGCGCTCATCACGGTTCTTTAGCTGGCTCTGGTTACTTTTATTCTCATTGGGTTCGGTCGGATTCTGATGCTTATGTCGGCTTCTTTACTACAGTTAAACTTGATTAAATATGTCCAAGTGGAACTGTTGCTAGGAGTAGTTGGTTAATTAATTTGTTTTCTGTTTTTGTTTTTCTCGATACTACTCCTGCAACAGTTTATTATAATATTGTTTAAGGTTATATTTCTTAGAATGATTGACACGTTAGATACAGTGCTACTGGTTAGCAGTAACGCTAATAACAGTTCTAAAGCTAGCTCTAGTAACTTTAATTCTAATTGAGTTCAGTCAGATTCTAATGCTAATGTCAGCTTCTTTTATATAATTCCTGAAACTAATAAACATAAATTTTATAGTAATATTATTTTGGGAAGTATAACCTTACCTCTTGGTAAAAGATAACGTTATTTAGAAATTAAAGGTGTTGGTAGTGATATTCACGAAGACTCTAATATAAATTATATAAATATGAAAAGATATAGTGGTTTACATAATAGATTATGTACAATTGAAAACATTGAAGTTGCTGATGATAATGCAAGAAAGAATAAAAATAAGAAATATGGTATTAATAAACATGATAGAAATAGACAATATGAAAATGAAGATTTGCTAGATAAACTATTTAATCTTAAATATAAAACTTCTAAATATAGTCTTTATAAAATATATGAACCAAAAGAACGTATTATTTATAGACTACCTTATTATCCGGATAGAATTGCTCATCATGCTATAATGAATATTACTAAAGATATTTGGACTAAAAGTTTTATACATAATACATATAGTTGTATTGAAGGAAGAGGGATTCATCTTTGTGCTAAGGATTTAAAAAGAGATTTAAGAAAGTATCCAAATGAAACTACTTATTGTCTTAAATTAGATATTAAAAAGTTTTATCCTAGCATTCCTCATGATTGACTTAAACAATGTATTAGAAAGAAGATTAAAGATAAAGATTTTCTAGTCATTCTTGATGAAATTATTGATTCTACTGATAATGTTTCTGATAATAATATTCCTTTAAAGAAAGGAGTTGGAGTTCCTATTGGTAATTATTTATCTCAATACTTTGCTAATTTATATCTTAGTGAACTTGACCATTTATGTAAAGAAGAACTTAAATGTAAATTCTATTATCGTTATGCTGATGATATAGTTATATTAAGTAATGATAAAGATTTTCTTCATAAAGTTCTTATTTATATAAAATTATATGTTAAGACTATTGGATTAAAAGTTAAAGATAATTATCAAATATATCCTGTTGATAGTAGAGGAATTAATTTTGTTGGTTATGTATTTTACCATACTCATACTCTTATTAGAAAATCTATTAAACATAAAATTATTAAATTAGTTAATAGCTATTTAAATAAAGAAATAGATAAAAGAGAATTTAAAGTTAGAATGTGTGCTTATTATGGTTGGCTTAAACATGCTGATACTAAAAATCTTCTTCATAAGATTCAAAGTCTTACAGGTGTTATATATTCTAATTGGAATGGTAAAAGAACTAATATTGTTAAATATTATGGTAAATACGTTAGAATAGTTCAAGTTATTAATTATTCTAAGTATTTTAGAATTAATTTTATTAGAAATGGTAAAGCCTATTATGCTGATAGTATGGATAAAACTTTATTTTATTCTATACATAAACTTAATCATTTTCCTATTAATTTTAAAATTACTAGATATGACTGGCGTATTTATACTAAATGTAGAAAAGAAAAAGTTAAATCTCAAACATGAAATGTTATGACTAAAGAACAAATTAAAAAAGATATTACCAAAACAATACTTGATTTAAATTCTGATATTAGTAATTATGATAGAAATAAATTAATTAATTTATTAAATTCTATTGTAGATTATACTAATAATACAGAATTAGAACAAAAAGTTACTCAACTTCAACAAAAACATAATGAACTAGTTGAAACTGTTGAAGAACTTGAAACTAAATTACAAACTTATTCTGATAAGGTAGATAATCTTGAAACTAGAGTGCAAGCATTAGAAAATTCAAGTCAATCTTAATATGGCTAGTCTTAATCAATTAGTTAGTGAATTTGCTCATGCTGTTGGCAATCCTAATAGTATTCCTCTTAGACGTAATCTTAGATATGCTATTCTTCATGGACGTAATGAACTAATTCGTAGAAGTTATGAGAATCATAAATATATTGATAAAGGTCTTCAACAACGTGTTCGTCTTTCTATTATTAATGTTCCTGATGGTGATTTATATAATAGTCAAAGTCTTGGGCTTCCTGCGATTAAACGTACTAAACAAGAAGTTCCAAAGCCAGTTAGACTTACTGATAACTTACCTTTCCAATCAGTTAGGACGACCGGACGTGCTGGAATAGAAATACCTTTTGCTAAAGAAGCTAGTGCTAAGTTTTATCATTATCTTGCAGGTATGTGTAATCTTCCTGTTTATGATTATATTAATGGTTATATTTATTTCTTTTCTAATAATAAAGATTGGTTTCAAAATCTAGGAGCGATTATTATTGAATCTCCTTTTGAAATTCCTTATTTAGTTCCTACAGAAGTTGTAGAAAAAGCTAAAGATGTAGATTATGACCCTATTGATGATGAAGCTAAATATGATGAAGATGAATTTCTTATTCCAGAAGATATGATTGGTCCTCTTAAAGAAATTGTATTTAAACGTAATCTTGTCGAAGTTCCTCGTCAAACAAATGAAACCCCTATTGATAATCTTGTAACTAGATAAAATATGATTAAAGATATAGATATTAGTCATTATTATAAAAAGTTTATTGAAGCTTCTAATGACGATATAGCAAAATATAATAAAGAACTTGAACTTACAAATAAGATGAAAGAAGATTGTAGAACTTATATAAAAAGTAAGAATCAAGTTATTAAAGATGATTTAAATATTAATCTTAATGATTACGGATTTCAATTTCTTATTGATGATATAGAACTTATTGATAAATTAGAACGAGTAGTTAATAATGCTCTTAGTTATACAGTTGGAGAAAGACGAATTGTTCTTCTCCAACTTTTGCGTTATTGCGATTTAGCTAAAAAAGCGAAAGATTATATTACTGCTCTTAAACTTGCTACAAGACGTTCTGAATTAAGTTATTCTGATTATAGAAAGTATATTCATACATACTATAATTATGGTGTTCATAAATGTGTTCTTGAAGGTTATGCTTATCATTTTAAATATGAAATTGGTGATTTAACTATTAATTTCTGGAGATATAGAGATAAACCTAGAGATACTTATGTTGATTGGAATGCTACTAGAATTAAGAAACAAGAAATTATTGATGCTGGTCTTAAACCTTATAATAAAGAAGAAGCAGAAATATATAAAATTCGTGGTATTAAATATGATGGTATTCCTTATGTAGTTTATAAAACTAATAAAGAATTTTATGAAATACAATTAATTAATAATGGAACTCATAGTTATAGTGCTATTAAATTTAAATATGCTAATTATATTAATATAGAACTTAGAGGTAAAGATGCTAAACAACTTAATTCTGAATGTAAAACAGTAGATGATATTTTTAAACTTAAACTAGGACTAAGAAGCAAACTTCTTGTTTATCTTGAACGTGACCCTAGTGCTACATTTAAATATATTAGAAATGTCGAACAACAAAAGTATGAACGTGGAGCACATAATAGCAAAAATAGACAACGATTTCAATCCTAGTAATAGTGATTGGATTCCTAGAGTTGCTGCTTGGTGTGTTGATGCTATGAATGAACTTAAAGTTCTTCGTAAAGTAGATAAGAAAATTAAATTAACCGTCACTAATAAGATAGCTAAAAGTAAATGTTGTCTTATTGATGACGGTCTTAAAGTTTATGATAGTAACGGTTGTGAAGTACCTAGAGCTGATAATAGTAGATATAATTGTAGTGATAATAATTCAATTCCATCCTCTACGGGGGGTGGAGTGGAGGACGAAAGTCCGGAACGTGCTACTAATAAAGATTATCTTGGTATGCCTGCTGATTGTTGCCCAAACGGTTCTAGAACTAGAGAAGTTATTGATACTGGCAAAGTAGGATGTAATCCTGTAGTTTATTCTCTTCATAACAATACTGAATGTCCAAGATGTCAGCATGAAGTTCATTCTCATTGTTATATCCCCCGTGGAGGATATGATAAGTCAAGTCATAATTATGTTCTAGTAGATGGTAATACTATCGAACTTAATTTTAATGATACTTGTATAACTATTGTTTATAAAGATATTGAAACTCAATATAGTGATAATTATCATTGTGAAGTTCCTGTGATACCTGCTAATGGTAAATTAATTCAAGGTCTTGCTTATTATTGTATGGCTCGTATGCTTATGAGGGGATATAAACATCCTGTATTTAATCTTTCTGCTAGTCAATATGGTACTAATCCTTTCTATTTATGGGAAAGTATGAAAAAAGATATTAAGACTAGTATTTTATTAGATGAACAAAGTGATGATGATAGTGGTTGGAATGAGTTCTTTTATAACTTTACTTTTCCTAAATAATTATGAATATACAAAAGAAACTTAGTCTTAATAAACATCCTGGAGATTGTGTTCCTTATTCTTTAGTTGCTGCTAAAAATATTAAGATAAGTAATGACGATAGGATGATTGTTAATGAAGAAGGACTTGAAGATTGTAGCATAATTGCTAATAGTATTCATGAAGACGGTATTAATAATTTTAAAATAGTTGGTGTTATTCCTACTAGTACTGAACTTATTTTATTTGTTATTAATGTAGATAATAATGAATCTTATATTTATAGATATAATGAAGAATCTTCTAGTTGTTATAGAGTAAATAGTAATTGGAAATATAATGGTGGTAAGATTAAAGGAACATATACATATAATGTTAAAAATCATCTTATAATTGCTGTTGCTGAAAGCGATGCCTCTATTGATGTTCCTCTTAAAACTATTAATATTGATTTAGATTCTGGAAGTCCTGATACTGAAATGTCTATTATTCCTCAAGTAACTTTACCCACAGTTAGCAATTTAAATTATGTTAGTGGAGCTGCTTATAAAGGATTTTATTTTATGTTTATTAGATATAAAATAGATAAGACTAATTATACTAAATGGTATAGTATTGGATTTCCTATTTTTAATGATGTTATAATTCCACAAGTTATTAATAAAGTTTGTTTTCGTAAAGAGTTTGTTTATGATCCTAAAGATGACCCTAATGGATATTGCTATGGAAATAGTGATTCTTTTAGTGATTCTAAAGATATATGTAATCAAACTTTTGAAGTAAGTATTACTGGTGGTCGTTCAGGACTTTATCAATTAGGACTTATTATATGTAAAAAAGATAGTACGCAAGCTTTTAGAACTGATGATTTAAATAGTAATATTTTTAAGTTTAGTAGAGATGTACTTGTGGAATATAATATAGCAGATTTAACTACTGATTATTATAATTATTATAATGTTGGTAACATTATTAATTATAAAAATAGAATATATATTGCTAATTATGATGAAAAAAGTGATAATGATAATAGAACTTTGAGTGATGGTAAAACATTAGAAGAATCTGTTAATGATATTGTTATTAAACTTAGAAATAAATCTGTTAATGCTTATTATAACAGTTATAATGTTGTACATGCAGTTAGTGAAAAAGGACCTTATTTTAAAATGGCTAGTCTTGGATTTACTGGAACTGTAGATTATGAAATAGCTGATTATACTAAACTATTTAATAATAATCAATATCCTTTTCGTACTTTTAAAACTCTTCTTAATGAAACTGTTATTCAAGGTATTGCTGCTCATGAATATTTAAAAGTTAATTATAATACTGTAATAAAAGTAGGTTCTAAAGGCGGAGCTAATATTAAAGAATATTTAGCATGTAATTGTTTTATTATTCCTACTAGTTATAAGTATGAAAATAATATATCTAGTTATAGTTTACCTAGTGAAGTTAAAATTGTTTGTTATACTTATAATGGTGTTGGATTTACAGAAGATGCTGTATTTACTAGCGGAGTTATAATATTTGGAACTGCTCAATTTGATATTGATAATTGTAAAATGAGAATTACTCATAGTGTAATTGATCCTTCTTATGATTTTAATGAACGTAAAAAGAATGATACTCTTATTCCTGGAGAAGTATATAATTTCTTTATTCATTTTGTTGATAAGTATGGTGATGCTAGTAGAGGATATAAATTATCTAATAAAGATAAATATATAAATGATGTTATAAATGATAATTCTCATTGTACTATAATAACTGTTGATTGGATTAATGGTACTGCTGGTACTATTCCTTATTGGGTTGTAATTAGTGGAACTATTCCAATATCTAGTATTAGTTCTAATGTTAAACAATATATTGCTGATAGTAAAATTGTAGTTTATACTGCTGAACCTATTAATAATCCTTTAACTAATATTTTACTTAATAGTGCTGGCGAATTAGAAGCAACTAATAGAGATGATTTATATATTCTTATTTCTAATTATTTTATAGACTATCAAGATAAAGATAAATATAATGATTTATATGTTTATCAAGTTATAAATAGTGGTAGCTATACTCCAACTAGTAATCAAATTATTTATGGCAATTATGATAATGAAGCTAAATTTGGTTATTATGAAAATATTAATGGTGATGAACTATTTAGAATACCAGATTTAATATTTAAGTCTGAATCTATTGGTGGAGAACATACTAGAGGTTTTGTATATAATATGAATGATACCTTTAATAAGTTCTATATTAATGTTAATATTGATAATAATCTTTGGAATAAAATAAAAGAATTAGGTTATATTGGTTGGTTTATTAGTTATGAAAAAGTAGAACCTATTACTAGATATACAGGATTATTAACTAGAAAAGATTTTGCTAATATAGCTAGTAATGTTACATGGCAAGAATCTAATTATGCTGCTAAGCCAGGTTTTGTTTCTAATAATTATACTAGCGATAAATGTTATCTATATAGTGGTAGATTTGACATTGATGATACTATTAAATATGATTTTAATATAATTCGTATTGATGGTAAATGTGTATTTGAACCATTTAGAGAAAAATCAGATGTTGTTGATATGGTTGTTAATACTACTTATCCATATAGTTATAATATGCCTGTTATAGGAGTAATAAGTAGAAATGTATATAAACCTATCAATAATTATAAGTTAGTAGTAGCTGATAGTATCGCAGATGATAGAGCTGGAAAAGGTACAGCGTTAGAAATGGATGATTATAAAGAACTTTCTTTAGATGCTGAAACTATGTTTCTTGCTACTGTTCTTAATTGTACTAGAAACATTTATATTAATAAAGAAAAAGAACTTATAAGACTTAATGATGTTCGTTATTCTAGTGGAACATATTCTATTGAACATGGATATAATGGTAGAATGACATACGATGGAGTATTAGTATATAATGATAATAGAGTTATTATGAATGAAGGAGATTATAGATTATATTCACCTGATAATACTCCTTATTATTATATTGATGGTACACATCCTTGTTGGTTTGATAAACCTTTTGTTGAATATATTCAATTTCCTCTTTATAGCGATAAGTTCTTTGAAAGTAAATGTTTTAATAATGAACCTAGTAAAATAGCATTTAGTATTAAAGAAGAAACTGATACAAAAAGTGTTGCATTTGGTACGTTTGTAGAACCTAAAAATAGTGTTGATTTATTTAAAGATCCTATCGGTAATGTTGACCAATTTGTTCCTAAGTTATTAACTCAATATCGTAATGATATTATTAATATTACTCGTTTTGATAAAACTATAAGACGAAGTAATGTTATTCAAGATGAAAGTGAAGTTAATGCTTGGAGAGTATTTCCTATTGAAGGTTATAAGAATATTACTGAAAACAAAGGAATAATTACTAATCTTGTTGGTATTGGATATTATCTATTAGTACATACTCAACATAGTATGTTTATGTTTGATATCAGTGCTGCACTTAAAACTAGAGATGAAAATGTACAACTTTATCAACCCGATGCTTTTGAAGTTGATTATAAAGAAGTTTTTACTAGTGATAAAGGATATGGTGGATTGCAAGATGATTTAGCATATATAGTTGGAGAATTTGGTTATATATTCTATAATGACGATTTTCATACTCTTTATCAATTTGATGATGGACAACTTAAATTAATGTATGAAGATATAAAGTTATGGTTAGATAAGTATCGTCCTAATAATGTTAGATTTGCTCATGATAAATATAATAATCGTATTTTAATTAAGTTTGATTATACATATGATAATATAAATCCTGTTAGTAAAACTATTATTGAAGAAGCTCATAATGAAGTAATAAGTTTTAATTATAAAGTTGGTAGCTTTATTAGTTTACATGATTATTACTTTAATAATGCTTGGTCAACTAAAACTAAATGTTATTTTCAAACTGAACATAATAATGATAGACTTAATTGTCCTCTTCATGTGTTTACTAATGAATATAATTATGGTAGATTTAATACTCACATGGGAGATGATAGTAATAGTCTTTATATGATTTCAAGACAAGAAGTTGGCGAAGAACCAGAACTTGTTTATAATAGTTATATTGATATTATTATTAATGAATCTTATGAACTTATTAAGTTTCTTGAATTTATTAAATATAAAGTACGCAAAATATATATTCCTTTCTATAGTGATAATACTAATAATCCTGTAGATTTAAGAGAACATCCTTATGCTGGAGATATACTTCGTATATTTAATGAAGATAATGATACTGATGATATTGATATCAATATTGATAAACTTAATAAGTTTAATGCTTATAAAAAACCTTGGTATGAACTAACTCAATATAACTTTAATTATTTTCGTAATACTATTAATAAACATCCTAACTTTCCAAGTGATAAACTTCGTAGAGTTTATGGTAATTATTTTATAGTTCGTTTCATATTTAATAATACAGATAATAAGCGCATTGAATTTGAAAGTCTTGAATGTGCTCAAACCCAATTTAGAAAATTATGATACAGTACAAAGATAGACAAAGACAAAAAGCATTTATTGGTGCTATTATTGGTGCTGCTGCTAGTATAGCTGGTGGTATAATTAAAGGTAATAAACAAAAGAAAGCTCAAGAAAAGGCTCAAGCAGAAGCTCAAGCTGCACAAGACCATAAAGATGCTTTACAAAATGCTCAAGCTTTAACTAGTGCTTATTCTAATCAAGATTATGTTAATCAATATAATGATAAACTTACTCTTAAATGTGGTGGAAGAATTAGACGTAAAGCTAATTTTGGTACAGAACTTGTTCAAGCTCTTCCTGGTTTAGGAAATCTTGCAAGTTCTGTTACTGGTGTAGAAGGACTTGATAAATTAGGCGCTACTATAGGGCAAGGTATTAATGCTAATCAACAAATTAATGAAAATAAACGTATTGCTCAAGAAGCTGAGAAACGTAAGCAACTTCAATCAGGTCAACAGCAACTTAATATTACTTCTGATACAATGACTAATCCAATGACTATGTATCAACGTTCTAGCTTTATTAATAAATATAAATGTGGTGGACGTAGAAAAGCTTGGATTGGTGCTGCCATTGGAGCTGCTGGAAGTCTAATTGGTGGTATGTTTGGAAATAAAGGTAAAGAACCTATTCAAGTTAAACAAGACGACCAATCTGTTTATAGTGCTCCTAAAACTGGTCTTGAACGTCCTGAATGGATTACTAATGGTAATAGTCAACAGTCTGTTATGCCTCCATCGGTTTACAGAGATAGACTGAAAACATATCGGTATGGCGGACGTAGACGCTAATCTTTTGCCCTCTGTTGGATTATTACATATAGGTATGAACTATTAATCGAATCATGTGTTATCGTTCAACAGAGAGCCTTAAAATCAATAAAATATTAATTTCTCATTATATTATATAACAATGCCTAGAAAAAATAAAACTATTCATATAAGTGACATGCCTAGTGAATTTAAAGGTACAGTTACTAAAGATGGCAGATTTATTAAAAGTGGTATTCCTCCACTTGGTGGAGTTTATGATAAAGTAGCTAAAACTACCGGATTAATAAGACTTGGTAATGAATTTCTTTATAATGGTATTAATAATTTAATACCTAGAAATGATAGAGAACAATTAATGGATAATACTGCCGGTAGACTTGTTGATTATGTTAAGAATTTTAATAAAGAATCTTTTCCTAATGATGAAGACCTTGGACCAACTTTTCCATTTAATATTATTCAAACTCCTAGAACTAATGGAAGAAATATCCCACAAAAACAATATGCTACTGGTGGAAAAGTTCCTAATGTAGTTGATGGTGGTATTGCTCATCCTCTTGGTAATAATTTCTTTTATATGAATGGAAGAAAACATAGTCAAGGTGGTATTGATATTGGTCCTAGTGATAAAACTGGTATTGAAGTAGAAGATGGTGAAATTGTAGAAACTAATGGTGATGAACTTAAAGTTTATTCTGCCCAACCAATTATTAATGGAATTAGTCCTGCTAAATTAGTTATGGGTGGAGCTAATCCAAATAAAGTATTTAAAGCTCAAGAAGATTTTAAAGATAGAAATAAAATTAATGATGATGGTACTATAAAAGCTATGGGCGGTTTAAGTAGAGATAAAGATTATGGTTCTAAAAAGAAACCTTATCCTAGTGTAGCTAAAAAAGATTTTGCTGGAGGACATAGAAGTTATCCTATTCCTACTAAAGCTGATGCTATTGATGCTTTAAGATTAGCTGGATTACATGGTAGAAGTGATGTTAAAGCTAAAGTTTATAATAAATATCCTGAACTTAGAAAGAAAGGTAGTAACGGATTAATTGTTAGTATTAGTGGTAATGTTAAGAATGGATTGCTTCATTCTCCATCCTCTACGGTGGGTCGACACGACAAACTTAGAGATGGTGGAAAACGTATTAGTCGTCATGGTAGAATTTGGGAATATGATGAAGATAACGGATATTATATTCCAATAACTGATAGAACTATTACTAGAACAAGTCCATATCCTATTGATAGATCTGCTAGAGGTGAAACTGTTTCTGGTTCTGAATATACATTTAGAAATGGAAGATGGCATAAAAACAAATCTAATACTTCTAATGATAATCCTACTAAAAATTCTGAAGTAGATAATGGAAATCGTCGTCCTCAATATTATACAGAACGTGAACTACCTTTATTTGATGATGGACCTGCTATTACTAGTGGTCTTGTTAGAGCCGGTTGGAGTCATGGCAATAATAGAAATATAGCTGTTGATAATACTAATATTCCAAATTTGCCTGCTACTAAATCTAAAGGGAATACCCCCCGTAGGGGAAGGAATAAGTCAAGTCAATCAGTTCAATCTAGTTCTACTAAAACTCCTCCTACTGCTACTTATAATCGTAATCTTCCTACTATAGAAGCTAGTATTCCTACTACTTTACCTGTTTCTACTAATGCTCCTGCTAAACAATCTAGTCAATCTAATGGTAAAGGTCAAGGTAAATTTAAAAATACTACTATTGCTGATTGGATAGGTCTTGGTAGTAATATTGCTGGAGGATTAGGTAGTTATTTTGCAAGTAAACGAGCTATTAATAAAATGATAGGTCCTGGAAGACCTACTCTTATTAGTGCTAATAAACTTAAAACTAAATATAATATTAATCCTCAACTTGATAGAATTAGAGAAGATAAATTTGAAGCTTATCGTGATATTGATTCTAATACTGCTAGTAGTCGTGTAGGTTTAGCTCGTAAACAAAGAGTTCGTAATGCTGCTGGTCAAGCTGTTAATCAACTTTATGGTGAAAAAGAAAATATTGAAACTAATCTTATTAATCAAGATAGACGTAATCAACAAAGTGTACGTCAATTTAATGCTCAACAATACAATCAATATATAGATAGAAAAACAGCATTTGATAATGGTATTAGAGAAGCTAAACTTACTAATGTAAATAATTTATTTACTGGAATTAATGCTGGTATTCAAGATATGATTAGTAGATATGAAAATCGTAAAGCTTTAAATAATACTATTGATGCTATGAGAGCATCTGCTCCTAATGTTGATGATAGAATAATGAGAGATGCTGGAGTTGATTATGATGAATTTGTAATTCGTAAACGTAGAAAACTTGGAGGAAAATAACTATGCCTATAAATTTTTATACTCCTACTTTTAGACAACAAGTTAATCCTATTGACTTAAATGTTCTAGCTAAAACTTATAATACTCTTGAACAAGGACATCAACAAGCTATTCAAACTAAATCTCAAATTGATGCTCAACTTGCTCAATTAGATTTAAATGAAGCTGAAGATGCTTGGCGTCAAGAACAACTTAATAAAGTTCGAAATGCTCTTACAGAGAATATGCAATATGGAAATGCTTATTCTAGTCTTGATGATATAGTTGGTACTTATGGAGATATAACTTCTAGTCCTGGAATGATTGGTCGTTTACGTGCTCAACAAGATTATAAGACTTATATGAATAATCTTGATAAACGTAATGATTTATCCGAAGATTATAAAAATTATTATCGTGCTGTTAATAAATATAACTATCAAGATATAACTGATAAGAATGGTAATGTTGTTGGTGGAACTAAATGGACTCCTACAGATAGAGAAGTTTCTGAAGTTCCTATGAATCAAATACTCAATCAAGCATTACAATGGGCTGCTAAAGAACAAGGTGGTGGTAGTCAAACTAGATGGCTTGATGCTAGTGGTAAAGTTACTGATGATATTACTAAATCAGTTACAGGAGAAATTTATTCTCATAGTAAAGGTCAATGGCAAAGATTAAGTAAAGCTAAACTTGCTGAAGCTGTTAAAGCTGTTATAGAAAATACTCCTGGTGCTAAAGCTAGTCTTGACCAAGATTATAAGATTGCTAAATGGAAGTATGACCAAAATGGAAGTAATCCTGATATAACAGATAAAAATGGTATTCTTCTTACTCCTGAACAATATCTTGCTAAACGTATTGACCCTTTCTATAATGCTGCTACTTTTTATAATCAAACTAGTGATACTACATATGGTGCTGCATGGAAAGCTCAATTAGCATTAGCTCAGAAAACTGCTGCTAATAATACTCAAAGAAAACAAGCTATTGATAATTTAACTTATAAAGGTACTCCTGTTCGTATTGATAATTTTATGCCTGCACAAGCTCAAGCTGAAATTACTACTAATAGACAATCAATAGCTGGACTTCTTACTAAATATAATCCTGATATTAATATTGATTTAAGTACTGCTGATACAGATGTTATTAGAAATAGTATTATGAGTAATATTAGCAATCCTACTGATAGAGCATATGCGCTTAGTTATCTTAATGATATTATTGATAATCAAGAATATATTAATAATCTTAAAGTTGGTAAATCTCAAGATAATATTGATGGATTTGATACTTATAATTCTATTATTAGTTTGAGTGACTTACCTTCTAATAAATATTCTGACACATATAGTAAATATGTTAATCAGATATTTGGAGATAGTTCTGCTATTAGACAATACTTTAATAATGATGATGTATATAATTCATTTATTAGCGCTTTAGGTGGAGAGAAAAAAGCGGCTAGTCTTGGTATAAGATTTGGTTCTGATGGTAATGGTTATAGATATGCTGAATTACCAAAAGATTATAATAAATCTATTTATAGTTTTGGTAAAGCTGTTCAAGAAGCTGAAAACACTAGAGGAGGTTTAAATTATTTTCTAAATGCTGCTAAAACTAGATTCTTTGGTTATGGTGATAAATTTGTTAGAGTTGATTCTAATGGTGAAGAAAGTCATGCAGAATTACCAATTGGTAATAAAGAACCTTATGTTGGTTTATTAGGATATGTTGATTCTCTTAAATCTAAAAATGATGCTGTTCTTGATGGTGGAAAAATAACTTCTTCTACTATTGGAATTAGTGCTTTAACTCCTGAATTAGCTGAAATTAATTTTATGATGAATGCTAATCCAGAAGAAGCTAGTAAACTTTCTGCTTATAAAAAGAATAAAGAAGAACAAGCTATGATGGCTATACGTAGTGGTATAGATTTAACTCAAGGTGAAGCCTATATTACTAGTGAGAATGGAGTATTTGAAAATATGACTTCTGAAGATAGAAAAGCTTATACTGCATATCTTAGAAGTGCTAAAGAAAACGAAATCATTCCTACTATAGTTCGTGATCCAAAAACTGGAGATGTTGGTGTTCAAATTAATATTGCTGGCTATTACGATACAGAAGGTAAACTTAAAAGAGAACCTGTAACTCTTCTTGTTGGTAGTGGAGCTATTGATAGTGCTGTTATTCAATCTTGGAATCAAGATACTGCTTGGAAAGCAGAAGGTAAAGTTGAAAATTATTATAATGCTAATAGACCTATTTCTCTTACTAATAATGTTGCATTTACTGGAATTGATAAATTTAAATTAGTACCTAATGGTGGCGGTTTTAATCTAATTAATTCTACTAATAATCAAAATATTGGATTGATTAGTAAAGAAAGTGCTGTTGATATTATAGATAATTTATCTCAATGGGAACAAACAGTTACTGCTGTTAAAGCTGGAATGGCTGTAGATGAAAAAGCTGTACAAGCTATTCAACAAAATGTTGCTACTAAACTTGCACAACTTAGTGGTAGTACAGACCCTTATGTTATTCAATATTACTATGATGAATTAACTAATAATCTATATTAATATGGATGTATTAAAGTTTCTACAAGGTGGTAATAAAACACCTAATCCTGAATATAATCCTAAAACTAAAAAGGGGGCTGTTCAGCCTCCTACTTTAGTTGATTACAACCCTGGCACTTCTATTAGTGACCAGGGTCGTAGTCGTTTATTTAGTCGTATTGCTGGACAATCATATAATCTTAATCAATATGATATAGATAAATATGCTTCTTATGATGTTTATGTTAATCCTGTTGATGACCCTGAAAAACTAGATAAAGAACGTGCTGTTAATCAAAGTAATTGGGAACAAGGTTTAAGAATGATTGGACAAATTGGTAATGAAATAACTGTTGGTACTGCTATTGGTTTTGCTGATTTAGCTGATGCTTTCTATAATATGGTTAGTGATAGTCCTAATGATTATCAATCTGAAGCTACTAAAGAATTAGAAAATATTAAAGAATCTATAAATGAACGTCTTGCTATATATAGAGAAAATCCTAATGCAGCTTTTGATATTGGTGATTTTGCTTGGTGGGCTAGTAATGCTCCTAGTATAGCTAGTTCATTAACTTTAATGGTTCCTAGTACAGCAATTGCTAAAAGTATTTCTTTTACAGGTAAAGCTATACGCTTTAATAGATTAGCTAATAAAATGGCTAATGCTATTAATATGACTCAAAAGTCTAGAGCTATTACTAATAGAGCTGCTGAAGCTGTTGCTATTGGAGTTCCTTCTAGATATCTAGAAAATTATCAAGAAGCTAGACAAACATATCAAGATATTGAAGATTATTCTAAAATTCAACTTGCTAATATGAATGATAAACAAAGAGAAGAGTTTTATAATAATAATCCTAAATATAAAGATATGTCTGATGAAGAAGTAGCTAAAGATATTGCTAAAAATAGTGCTGATATTACTTTTGCTGAAGATTGGGCTAATGTTCTTTTTGACGTATGGCAAGTTTATAGTTTAAAAAACTTATGGAAAAATGCTTTAAGTGGTAATACAACTAGTTCTAGACTTAGAAATTTAAATATTGCATTTAATAGTAATATTGATGATGCTGCTGCAATTACTAATGCTTTAAGTAATAAAACTACTAAACAAGCTATTACTAGTACATTAAAAGATGTGGGTAATGATATTCTTCATGGTGTTAGAGCTGAATGGACAGAAGGGGTTGAAGAAGCTATTAATTATATAGCTAGTCAAGATGGTTTATATAATGGTAAAAAAGTATTTGATAAAGATATTCCTCAACAAACTATTAAAGATTATCTTCAAGACCCAATGTTATGGGAGCAAGCATTTTGGGGTGCTCTTGGTGGTGTTACTTTTAGTAGTGTTATGAATAAAGCTGGAGAGTTTATTAATAAACGTCTTGATAAAGATTGGACTTCTGCTGAAAAACAAAGAGAAAACGAAATTCTTGGTCGTACTGCTACTTTTCAAGCATACCAAGAAAGACTTAATAGTATTGCTAATGGTAAAAATCCATTTATAACTATTACTGATGAAAATGGTAATCAAGTTAATCCAGATATTATTACTGGTACTGAAGAAGAACTTCGTAATATAGCTGAAAAAGAATATATGGATAATATTATTATTAATTCTATGAACGCTGGTAATTTAGGACTTCTTGAAAGTTCTATTAATAGTAAAGAATTTAATGATAGTATTACTAATAAACTTGGATTACAACAACAAGATAGTAATGAACTTATTAATAGATTTAAAACTGAAATTAATAATCTTAAAAATGATTATAATACTACCTTAAACAAAGTTAATAGACTTGGTGGAGGATTTGAAGTTGGACGTATTATAGCTACTCAAATGGTTCATGCTCGTAATCGTCAAACAAATTATGAAAATCTTCTTAATTGGGCTAATGATGTTTTAAATCAAGATATTACAAATAATCATATAGAAGATACTGACATACAATCTGCTAAAAATGGTATTTATCAACATATACTTGATAGTATTCAAAGAGATATAAAAACTATTCAAGATAATGCAGCTATTAATAATAATGTTAAGCAAGAACGTATTTCTCAATTAAATGAAAGAATTAATGCTATCAATAAACTTTATACTCCTATTGATATAGAAAATAGAAATGATATTCAATCAGCTGTTCAATTACAAAAACAATACAATGAAGTATTTAAAGATTTAGCAGAAGTTGTTAATGCAGAAATTAATACTGAGATTAATAAAAATCAACTTAATTTATCTGATGATAATATTAAATATAGAATAACATATCTTAATAATTTCTTTGATAATAGTCGTAGAAAAATTGTTGATAAAGCTATGGACGATTTACGTAATGCTTATAAACAATATGGAAAAGATTATGTTAATTCTGTTATTAAAGATAAAGAAAATGGTAATAATCCTAATGTTGATAAAACAATTAGAGATGCCTATGCTGCTTTAGATTTAACATCAAAAGGTAATGAACATCTTAGAAATACTATTGACCAATTAGCTGAAATTGCAGAAATAGAGAATGATGTAAATAATGAAACTAAACAAGAAGTAGCTCCTGTTAATCCTGATATTAATGAAAGTAATAATAATGATGATACTGATGCTGAATCAACTCCATCCTCTACGGGGGGTATAGCGGAGCGAAGCGAAGCGATTCCAAGTGAGTCTGTTATTCCTGAACAACCTCAAATTGAAACTGAACAAGCTCAACCTCAAGAACCTATTAGTACTCCTAAACCTGAAGTTAACAATATACTTCCAGATGATGAATTTGAACGTGGACAAATAGGTACTGATTTAGTTTATGAAGCTATAGCAGATTTAGAAGATTCTCTTGGACATGAATCTACTAGTAGTGATTTACTTAATGCTAGACAATCTATTATTGATAAACTTACCACGACTGGATTTGAACAAACAGAAGCTACTGAAATAGTTAACAATGCTATTGATGGTCTTACAGGTGGTAGTTTATATAGTTCTGTTCAAGATGATAGTACAAGACATTTATTACTTAATGCTACTTATGCTACTATAACAGGTAATAATAAAAATATTGAAGCTGTTATGGATGATTTTGCTAATAGTATTGATAGTGAAGGTAATACTAGAGGTAAAATAGTAAATGGTAAAGTATATCTTAGTATTGGGCAATTAGTTGAATATATAGATAGTATTACAGGAAATAAAATAATTAAAAATTATTTGTTTAATCAAATAAAAAACTATCTTTACAACAGCACTAATAATCAAGGCAAATATCGTGCTACTGATGAATCAACTATTAAGAAACTTAATGCTAGACAATTTGTTCAATATGTTGATAATATTGCTAAAGAACGTCTTGAAAGACTTCAAACTGAAAATACAAATAATGTTAATCTTGGATATATAGTTGATAGTGAAAATGTTAAAGCATTTACTTCTATTAAACAAGGCGATTATTTAGATGCTGAATATGACAATAAAACTAAACGTATTAATATTCTTACTAATAGAACTATTGTTGGCTATATAGGAGTTCCTAATATTGATAAGTTTGGTAATTATGATATGGTTAATCAAGGTTGGAAGTATAATATTCATGTTGAGAATGGTCAAGTTGTTTCTCCTCTTAAAGATGCTTTAATTAGTATTCTTAACGGTGATAGATTTGATGAAGAATTTATTGGTCATTTATATGAACTTACTGTTAGAGATGAAATTACTTCTGATGAATTAACTGACTTATATAACGAACTTATTAATAAATATCCTGATATTAATAATGATTTTCTAGTTGGTTCACCTGCTGATATATCTAAACATCTTATTAATATTACTAGATATATATTTAATCAACCTTATGAAAATAATCATGAAGCTAGTATTAATCGTTGGTTTAATAATCTTTTAAATAGTTATGACCAAGCTACTACAATAGTTAAAGGTGATTTTAAAGGTAAGATTAAAGCAGTTAATGTTAAATATGGAGTTTTAAATACTATAGATGAAGCTAACGGTGATTGGAATGATATACAAGAAACTGTAGTTAATTATAATGAAAATATTAACAAACTTGGTATAATTGTACAAGGTCAAGTATATCTTAATGGAGAAAGTAAACCTACTATTATTGAAAATCTTACTACTAATGGTATGCCCGTTATTAGTATTCCAAATAGTGATGGTACTTCTCTATATGCTTTTTGTAAACAAGTTCCATTAAATAGTAATCTTCTTAAAGGAGATGCTAAAAATATAGTTAATTCTATTAAGAATGAAGTTACTAATCTTTGTAATGATTATATGATTGGTAAAATAACTTTTAGTGAACTTAAACAAAATCTTGGAGATATATTTGGAAATAATAAACTTATTAATGGTGATAGAAATACTGGACTTCAAATTACTATTAATCCTACTAATATAGGTTTTTATGTTAAAGGTGCGCATTTTAATGGTAAAGATTATGCTTTTACTATTAATTCTGATGCTGGCAATTATAAACGTAATATTATTATTAATTCTCCTCATATTGTTAATAATAATTTTAAAATAGGTAAAAATTATGGTATTAATAGTAATAATATTGAAGAATTGCATAATGCTTTAAGACCTGTTGTTGATGAAATGTTTAATTATGCTCAATTTGCTATTAGTAAAGATTTCATTAACGATAATACAAAAACTAATGATAAAACTAATAAATATATTTATCGTGAGAACGGTAAAACTATTATAAATATTGATGGCGAAACTTATTCTTATAATAGTTATCAAGATTTTATTATTAGTAATGGTTTAATTAGAACTAAGTTAGCTAATACTAATACAGATGATACTGCTGGCAATTGGAAAATTGATATACATTCCCATCTTGATATTGCTTATGAATTAGAAGGTAGACCCCCCGTGGAGGATGGAGTTATACCTGAACAGCTATCTGAGTTCATGCTAGATGATACAGTTAATGCTATCAATATTAATTCTTTTGAATCTGCTTTAACTGCTAATAATCTTACTAGAGGTCTTAAAAAATACTTTGCTAATGACCAAACTGCTATTGATTATATTGATGCTCTTCAAAAACTTAATATATTACCAAAAAATGTTCAAGTAGTTGATAGTCTTACAGATAATAATGGCAATCAAGTTAACGCTATTTATCATCGTAGTACTGATACTATTGAACTTAATAATTCTGCTATTGCCGGTCAAAGAGTTTATAGAGTTGTTAATATTATAGTTCATGAAAGTTTACATAGACAACTTTATACTAAATATAATACTGAACAAGCAATCGCTTTAGTTAAACCTATTTATGATAAGTTTAAGACTTGGCTTGATACTCAAGATGATTCTACTAAAGAAAGACTTAAGCCATATCTATTTGAAAGTTTTGATACTGCCGAAGCTCTAGAAGAATTTCTTGTTGAAAGTATTACTAGTAATGCTCTTATGACTGCTCTCAATGAAATAAAAGATGATAATAGAAAAACTAGTAAACGTAAGACTTTGTTTAGTAGACTTCTTGAAGTTATTGCTGATATGCTTGGTATTAAGATTAATGAAGATAGTTTATTAGCTTCTGCTAGAGATGCTTATAAAGCTATTAGAAAAATGTCTGTTGAAACTAATCAAGAAGCTATTCAAGGTACTTTTAAATTTGAAGAACCTATTATCAATACTGAACAAACTGAAAATCCTAACGAAGATATAAGTCAAGAATATAATTATAATGATAATAATCTTAATGATGGACTTGATATGTTTAGTAGTGTTGAAGATAATGTTGTGGAAAACATGGCTGAACTGACAAACAGTTTACCAACCTCACAACAGGCTGATTTTACTACTTTGCTTGACACAGGACGTATCAGTTTTAGCTGTATGTAGAATTAATCGAGCAAAGACAAAAGTCGCTTAGAACGAAAGAAAACCACCTCTATGACGATGTAATTAAATTTTACTTTACATTAGTCATAGAGGTATTGCTATTAATCAATTTAAACTTAAATATAAACTTATGAGTTGTGGAAATATTAAACTTGTAGGCTATGATAATCTTAATAATGTTATTATTAAAGAACATGGTTCTAATAACTCTGATTATTATAGCTTGATAGCTATGGTTGAAGACCCAATCTTCAAGAAGATTGTAGCTGATAGAGGTATTAATGTTAAGACTTCTGGAAGAAAAGCTTATAATGCTCTTCTTGAAGCTAGAGCTATTAAACTTCGTAATATAGAAGATATAGCTGGTATTGCAGAAAAAGAAGAACGTGGTTTGTTTAGTACAATTAAAGCTAGAGATACAGCTATTACTTATATGGCTGATATTATGAATAAACTTAGTTTTAATTTTTTATATAATGGTGCTCCATTAAATTTTAATGAAATTAAAAAACGTACTAATGAAACTGTTATTAATGCTGGACTTAAACGTGCTAAGAAATTAGCTGGAAGTGATGAAGTTAAAAATAATGAACTTAATAGTTTTATTAATAATCCAAATCCTGCTATTAAAATTAATGGTATTGGTGCATTTCTTCGTAAATATGGTAATGCTCAAGATTTTAATTATGGTGCATTACTACGTTCATTAACTAATACTGAATTTAATGAAGCTCTTTTTAATAATAAAAATGTAGCTAAACTTATTAAACGAGATGAATTATATCAAACTACTGATTATGAAGAATTAGGCGGTTATCTTGATGAAACTTCTACTGAAGGTGATGAAAATAGTATAGATGATGGTATTGATTTAATGACTCAACTTTGGAATTTAAGTATTGGTGAAGTTAAAGATTTTAATAAACACGTAGAAGAAATTATTAAATATCATCTTGCAAGTTTACCTAAACTTACTGCTGCTTCTCAACTTGATAATGGAAGTTATCCTTTTGATACTAATAATGAATTAGGAGTTGTTACTTTTTCTGATGCTAATTACTTATCTAAAATATTATATGCTAGTGCTGATACTAGTAATGTAGATAATTTTATAGCTAGTCTTAAACGTATAGCTGAAAATATTCCTAATTGTGAATGTTTGATTCAATTACATGATTTACTTAGCAAAAATAAAGTATTTGCTAATAAGTATATGATGGTATTTAATAAACCTATTATATCTAAGATTGAAACTTACATTCAAACTGATAGTGTTGGTAATAGTTATGTTCGTTCTCGTATAACTAATCCTAATACTGATTCTCGTACTATTTTACAGAATACTTTTTATAATAATGTTAAGAATAATATTATTACTAATCGTGTTCCTGCTTCTCGTGAAAAGTATCGTATATATGATAGATATAAAAATACTCCTAATGCTAATCTTTATTTATATGATACTTTTAAAGAATTATTTCCAGATATTAATCAAGCTAGTTTTAATTTAGCTATTGCTAAAATTGGACGTGCTGCTATGGCTAATAATATTATTAATTTTGCTAATGTTATTAATCGTACAGTAGATAATTATAATAAATATGTAGAAGCTCTTAAAAAAGATAAAAGAACTAAAATGCCTGATAGTTTTATTAATAGAGGTGATACTTCTATTATATATCAAATGGCTGATGTTTTTAAAGATATTATTTATATTCCTGTTGAACTTAATTCTCGTAATCCAGAAGGTAATTTAAGTTCCGATGTTATTAATAGAAGTTTTATTACTAATATTGCTAAAATTATTAATGATGATAAGTCTACTATTGAAGAACAAAATGCTATGGCTGAAGCCTATGCTAGACAAAAGTTTGCTAGTCATCAATATGATTATAGTAATTTACTTCTTGAACATAGAGATGAAAATGGTAATATAATTAATTATGGATTATTTAGACGAGTTGGTAATGGAACTCCTAAACTTACTGAATATGCTCGCAGTATGTTTAAGACTTCTCTTCTTAATGGCATTAGCGAACTAGATAACAATAATAACGATTTATATCGTAGCATGAGTGATGGTGATTATTTAATCACTGCTATGGGATTATTTATGACTGATATTAATAATTCTGAAACTCCTACTGCTAATTATCTACTTCCAATACCTAGTGATGCTCCTAAAAACTTTACTATTACCGCTCCTAGATATAGTCTTGTTGGATTGCGTAGTCAGTTAGAAGATGGAACCAAAGTTATAAATAGAGAACATCCTTTATTTAAACAATATTATAATATAGCTATTCAAGAACTTACTAATATGGCTCAAGCTGTTAATGTAATGTTCAAAACTAATACTAATGGTAATCCTATTTTAACTGATGGTAATTTTGAATTTAGTGATGTATATAATTCTAAACCTAATCATTTTTATAATCAATATCACAAAGATGGAAAAGGTAATGTATTTACTACTAAAGATGGTCATAAAGTATTAGCTGGAAGAGTATTTAAGTTTAAACGTCTAGTTAGTAAAACTACTCCTAATAGTAATAATGCTTTTAATGAATTACTTGGTTATGGTAAGCCAATTGATATCCTCTACGGGGGGTCTACGCGTGGACTTAACTATGTTGGAAATCAAGTAGTTCTTAATGGAGAACAACGTACTGCTCTTGAAAATGCTGTTTCTAATTGGCTTAATGAATATATTACTAATGGCTATAAAGAACTTAAAAATAAATATGGTACGTTTATTAATAATAGAATTAATAATGAATCTTTAGCTGAGTTTCTTGTTAATGATTATCTTGTTAGAGATAGTATGTATGATATGTATGGTGGTGACCAAAGTTTTTATAAAAATGGTCAAGCTATACTAAAACGTATTAAAGAAGTTCAAGCTAGTGGCAATCCCTTTGGTAATACTGATTTTACTAAAAACGATTTAGATACTCCTACTAATTTATATGATATAACTTTAAAAGGTAATGCTATTACAGTTCCTTATAATGATAATGGTATTACTAAACGTAAAAAAGTAATTCAACAAGATAAATTTAGAGGTGTTACTATATATAATACTTTTAAACCTTCTGATAAAGTTGTTATTGATAGACTTAATAAACAACTTAAAGATGCTGGATTAAGTAAAAAAGATAGAGAAAGAATATTATCTCCATTTAAAGCTGGTGTTAATGCTAACGATGCACAATCTTATATTACTCTTGAAGAATGGATTCGTCGTATTGCAGCTGCTGGAGAATTAGATAAATATGCTGGACTTATACAAAGTCTTACAGACGATACCCCAATTGATAAAATTGATTGGAGTAAATTTGCTAATAAAGTTCAAATTCAAAAGAATTTCTATTATGATTTATATTATGATACTACTGTTGGTATTGAAGTTCCTAGACAGGTAAAAAACGCTGAGTTTGTTCTTATTCCTAAACTTATTAAAGGTACAGAACTTGAAAAAGTTTATGATATAATGACTAAAAGAGATATTCATCAACTTAATACTGTTGAAACTGTTAAAGTTGCACAACATAATAGAATGACTCTTTGGAATAATGATGGTGTTCTAACTGATGAAGCTCTTAAAGAATTTGATAATAATGTATTTGATAATTCTGAATTATTTAGTTATAATTATCTTTATAGACAACAAGAAGTTCCTCAACATATGGTTGATGCTAGTAATAAAGCTGCTATTCAGATTATGAAGAAAATGCTTGATAATCTTCCTAATACTGATGAACTAAATAGTCTTAAACAAAAAGTATTTAATAATTATGTAGCTAATATTAGAAATAGTTTTGAAAAAACTTGTAATGAACTTGGTATTGAATTAGATGATAAAGGACATATTGATTTAAATTCTAACGGTACTATTAAAAATCTTAATCGTTTTGTATTTTTTGATAGATTTAAAGAAAATGCTCAACAACAAGGAGTTGAAAAATCTCTTCTTGAATTTTTTGATTTAGATAGTGCTGGATTTAATAATCTACCTTTATTCCTATCTAATATTAATAATAAACTTGAAAGTATAGCTAATAGTTATTTTAATACTAATATTACTAGACAACTTATTAGTGGTTGGCATGCTGCTCAGTTATCAGATTTTGGTTTTAAAGTTGATAAACAAACTCAAACAGATAGTAAACTTCAATATAAGAAACTTGGAGAAGTTGATGGTACTCCTATTTATTATACTGAAATTAAACTTCCAAGATGGAGTAATAAACTTAAAGAACTTAATATAGAACAAGTTCCAGATAATCTCCGTACAATGATTGGTTATCGTATTCCAACAGAAGGTAAACAATCTATTTGTATTATGTATGTTAAAGAGTTTCTTCCTGATGCTTATGGTAGTACTGTAGTTGTTCCTGATGAATGGGTTACTCAGACTGGTTCTGACTTTGACGTAGATAGTGTTTATGGAATGTCTAAAACATTTAATCTTGTTAATAATGTTCCTACAGAAATTACTCATGATAGATATACTAAAGATACAATTGGATATATTAATTATGTTAAAGATAATGTAGATAAAGCTAGTCGTAAGATTATTGGTAAAACTTATAATAAACAAGGTAATCTTCGTGGAGCATTAAGAAATAGTGAAGATGTTATTACTGCTCAATTAGATGGTTATAATGGAAATTTAGGTGTAGTTGAAAAAATAGCTAAAGATGGTGGTCTTAAATCTTACGAATCATACTTAAAACTCCCCGTGGAGGATGTAAGTAGTCAAGCTGCTAGAACTAATGCTATTATTCAATCATTTATTGATATACTTAATAATCCTGCCGCAGTTGAAGAAAATACTACTACTTCTAATTTTGAAAACATTAAAGAAGCTAATGAATTATATGCAGAATTAGTTGGTGCTAATAAAACAACTGTTGCTCCTAGTGACTTCTTTACTCAATTAGATTGGTTTGATGCTGCTACATCTGGTATTAAACTTAAAGGTATTAGTGTTAACAGAGATACTTTTATGAGTATTGGTAATGTTACTAAAGCCAATCATAAAGAAGGTATTAAAGTTATGTATAATACTGATGTGATTAGTGAGCAAGAAGCTGTTAATAGATATGGTAAAGAAAATGTTGAACCTATTGGTAATAAACATATTCGTATTACTCATAAAAATTTTGGTTGGTCTGGAGATGATAAGAATGTTGATGGTTATTTGATTAATCCTTATAGTTCTCAGACTACTGCTCATATTCTTGATGTTATGAAAGAGGGAGCTATACATAATGAAAATACTTATACGTTTAATGCTTTTAAAACTATTGTTGACTTTGGAAGTAATTATGATACTGCTATTGGATTTATGTGGCAACCTGCTATTGATATACTAGTTCGTAAATGGAAAGAAACCAATAGTGTTCTTGCGGAAGGTACTAAAAATCCGCTTACTGAAGCTATTAGAGAAGTTGCTCATAGTCTTGGTTTTGGTGAAAAAGTTAATTTTGCTGGACGTAAAAAGCTAATTGATATTATTAATGAAAGTTATGGTGAAACTTTCAAGAAAATATTCAATTTAAGCGTTTCTGAAGCATTTTCATCACCTGACCTTATATTTTCATCAGACGCATATAAATCTCGTCTTAGAGGGGAAATGAATGGCGTTCAGCAGGCTTTATTTGACCTTTATGTTCTAGCACAATTCAATCGGCTAAACTCAATCGGACAGGATATAAGTAATAATCTTAATATTCTTAGTGCTGATAAATATGGTGCTAAACAAAGTTTTTATGCTAGTGATAAAGTATTTAGAGATGCTAGAACTGTTATTGAGAATAGTAATATTTATGCTCCATCCTCTACGGGGGGTCAAACCTTGCTATTAGAGAGTGTATTTCCTGATATTAGTGGAGGTATAAATGCGTTTATTAAATCTGATATATCTAGAAGTAGTTATCCTAGTTTAGCTGCATTTTTACAAATGAGTACAGCACTTAGTGTTAAAGCTACTCAACAAGTCTTTGAAACTGCTAATCCTGTATTTATTGATTATGTATATAGAATAGCAGAATGGACAAAAGGTGGTAAAATGAATGAAAAACTATATAATGATTATAAAGATTATCTTATTAATAAACTTGAAGTAGGTAATAATAGTAGTCCTTATCTTGTTTTACCTGTTAGTGTTGTAAATGGAGAATTTGTTAATCCTAAATATATTAAAGAATATGAAACTGGACAAGCAAGAGCTCTTGAAGTTGGTAGAGTAAGTGGAACATTGATTAGTATTAAGACTGATGATGTTGTAGTTAAAAATATATTTGAACCTACTCAAACTGAAATTGATACTTTTGCTAAACTTACTCCTGCACAAAAAGTTGATTGGATTAAAAATAACTTTAGTCAAGATGGAAGTATATTTGAACATATTGAAATAGTTGCTAACGATGAACGTAGTAATCGTCGTAATATAAATATTCAATATATTAATTATATACAAGGAGATATTACTAACGATAATGCTCATAGATTATTTGATAGAACTTGGAATCATCCTAATCCTCTTATTAAACTTACTGCTCTTGATTTAGTTAAATATGCTTTTATTGTTGAAGGACATAAATTTAGAACTAGAAATGTTAGTAGACTTATAAGTAATACTCCCCTTAGAGGATTGAGCGATAATGGAATCGCTATTGGAAATATTGCTATGAAAGGTATTAATAATTATGGTTTTATTGATAAAGATAATATTGAAGATATAATTGGATTTATTCGTAAGAATTATAATAGTTTTAATTGTCCTACTTATACATTTAAAAGACTAGGCGAAAATATTAATTATATTCTTAATAAAGATAATATTATAATTATCAATAGTGATGAAAATCTTGAAAATATTGGAATATCTAGAAATGATGATTATGTTAATGTTATTAGAGTTAATAAGAATTTATATATTAAAGGAACTTATGATAATACATTAGCATATTATCCTATTGATAGACTTGAATCATTTGAAACTTATAATAATATAGAACCTAGTATTATTGCTAATAATAATTCTCATAAACCTCTTGCTGTTTTACTTTATGAAGGACTTACTCAACAAGAAAAAAGAGATAAATTTATAGACGGTATTAAAGATAATATTAATGAAGCTGTAAATAAAGAGTATAAAGAAGTTCCTGAGCTATATAGTAAGTATATATCTAATGAGTATTTTCAACCTTTTATGAATACTCCTTTTGAAAATAATACTATATATGCTATTAATGATAAACTTTATCTTAATATTAATGGTACTTCTGCTGTTAATATGAATAATGATTTAAAACAATATAAAGCTAAGTATCCTAATATTGAAGATAATAAACTTGGTTTATTTATTGAAATTAATCAAAATGAAATAGATAGAGTTGTAAATGGAAGTGATAGATATAGTAGTGTTGATGACCAAACTCCTATTGGTAGATTTGCTAAAAATGCTAGTTTGGTTATTTCTCGTGCTGTTCGTCATGGTCAACCTGCTGCTCAAAATGTATTAAATGCTCTTAATAATGCTGAAATTAATTATCTAGACAGTAGTAGTCTTTCTGATAATTCTGAATTTTCATTATCAGTTATAGCTAATTATATAGATGTTGAAGCTAATAATATTCTTAATGATATTAATCGTTTTATTAAGATTGACGGAATTGATAAACCTATTAATGATTCTGATGTTATTGGTAAAGTTCTTAAAGATGAACAACTTCAAAATCGTTTTTTAGATGTTATTCTTAGCGCTAATACATTTAAAAATAAATATAAACTTATTAGTGATATTGATATTGAAACAACCAATATTGATGATAAGACTAAAGAAAATATTAGAAAGATTCAAAAATTAGTTAATCAAATAGATGCTAACACTACTGTTCGTTCTGCTAGAAAGAATTGGTTTGAAAGATGGATTCAATTACGTACTACTAATCCTAATTATATAAGCGGATTAATGAAAGAATTTGATGCTTATGGTGATACTGGATTTATGGATTATTGGATACAAGATATTAGAGCTAATCGTAATTTTGTATTGCAGAATATTCTTAAAGATGTAATGGGTACAGTAGAAGAAGGTCGTCTTAATGGTATTAAAGAATCTAATGACTTTAGAAACTATCTTAAAGAACTTAAATCTAGAGCATCTAAAGATGGTAAATCTGTTAGTCTTAATAATATAATAGATGATAATGGTAGACTAATTCAACCTAATAATCCTATTTGGGAAGAAAAGATGAAGAAGTATCGAGATGCTGCTATTGAAGCTGAACAAAAATTTGGTACTAATAGTGTTGAACATCTTATTGCTTTATCTAATAAAGCTAAATTTATTGATATGACTACTATTCATCAACTTAAACCTATTATTGTTCAAGATGAAGATGGTAATGATGTTACTATAGAATATTCTAGTTATATAATAAATCTTGAAAGAAGTCTTTTAGGACTTAAGAAAAATGATAATGGTATTCCTAAAGAGTTTGCTGAATATAAACAACTTAATGGTAAAATTAGAGATATTTTAAGTCAAGCAACTGATAATATTACTACACAAAGTCAAGATGAAGAACTTGGACGTATCTATTCTCAAATTGATAGTCTAACTAGTTTATATGATGAAGATGGTAATAAGAAATCTGGATATGATTTACATGTTGCTGAAAGACTTAGAGCATATCAAACTAATATTCGTAAAGTAAAAGAATTATTTTATGATAAACAAGCTAAAGAAGGATTTGATTCTAAACTTAAAGAACAGCTTTCTATAATTAGTAAATATGAAAGTCAACGCGATGCTAATGGAAATCTTCTTGTTAGTATGGAAGAACTTATGAAAGTTCCTGAATATAGAGAAGCTAAAGAATGGATTCGTAAAAATGCTAGATATATTCTTGATATTAAAGATATAGAAGATTTAAATTGGGCGTTTGAAGAACTTAAAGATGCTAATAAAGGAGATAGTGTTCTTAATAATGCTATTAGAGAATTTCAAGCTAAAGATGAATTTAATATTGTTGATGGTCGTAAAATACCAGAAGAACGTGCAGCTCTTATTAAAACTGAAACAGTTAGAAAATATAAATATACTAAAGGTAATGGTATGCCTTATGTTGGTATTATACGTTCTGCTGATGATGAATTAAGAGTTTATCGTGCTGATTTTTATAATTATCTTACAGGTAATAAATCTAAAAGTGAAGAGGAAATTAATGTTGGAGAAGCTATTAATAAAATACTTGAAAAATATTTTGATAATGCTACTAGAACACTTAATACTTCTGATATAAGTCTACAAGATTTAGAACAGCTTGAAACTGGTTTTAATATTTTCAATGATATAACAAGAGGAGAAAAGAGTACTGATAAACTAAAAGCAAAACAAGTTGCTGAATTTATTGAATCTGAATGTGAAGTTACATATAATTGGAAACAATATGAACTTGATAAAAATAGAGCTTTTGCTAAAGGTAAAAAATATTATGATGCTTGGTTAAAAGTATTTAGTGAACAAGTTGAAGAAGATGGAACTGTTACTGAAAGACCTAATCGTACTATCTATGGTGTTATTAAACCAAAAGATTTAGATAAATGGACTGATATTGATAGAACTGCTGCAATTAATATTCTTCAAAAAAGAACTAGAGAAACTACTACTCAGTATTATTATATGAAAGAAAAAGAAGTTCTTGATAAATATGGTATTGATAGTGCAGAATATAGACAATGGTATAGAGATAATCATTATTTTGACCCATATACTCGTACTATTAAACCTATTCGTATTTGGACAAGTATGCAAATGATTAAAGATGATGGTAGTGCTGTTGTTGGTAATTATGAACCACGTATTAATCAAATGCATATTACTCCTAAAGAAGAACTTATTAATCCAGAATATAGTAATTTTGTTAATAAGTATAGAGTAGGAACAGGATATGATAATATTAATTATACTAATCTTAATGAATATCAACTTGAACTTATGGATAAAGTAAACGAACTTATGAAAAAGTATTGTTTTACTAATAGTAATAAGAGATATGTTGATATGGGTTATCTTCCATCTTTACCTAAGTCTAAAGAAATGACTGCTAAAGATTATTTTGAACAAGCTATTGGTTTTCTTGGTTGGACAGCTAATGTTCCTAATAATACAGGATGGAGAAACAATGAAGATTTAACTTTTGATAAAGATTATGATATTCCTAATCCTAGATTATCTCAATTAGCTAATAAAGATACTCAGCAACTTCCAACTATTCCTAAGTTTAAAGAACCTAATGAAAGTGAAGAAGATTTTATTAAACGTAAAGCTGAAGCTATTAAAGCTAGAGATGAAATTATAGAGAAAAATAATAAAATACATAATGATATTCTTAATCGTAATTGGGAAGAAGTATTTAATAGTTTCTTAATTGAAAGTAATAGATATAATGCTATTAAAACAGTTAAAAACTTACTTTATACTGCTGACCAAATTATTACTAGTAATACTGCTTATGATATAAATTATAAAGGTAGTGTAACTGAAGATAGAGAAGCTAGTGCTGGTGGAGAAATTGAATATAAACAAGAAAAACAAACTAGAACTAGTGAACATCTTAGAAGTTTTATTCGTAGACTTGTATTTGAACAATATAAGAATAATAAAACTCCTAATTTAGTTAAACTTGGTTCTCTTGCTCAGAATATTGCTGGTAGTAAATATATGATGATGAATATTACTGGTGGTATAGCTAACGTTCTTACCGGTTCTAGTAATATATTTATGGAGAGAGCTGCTGGAGAATATATTAATCTTAAAGATTGGGAAAGTGGTAAATCTGAATGGATTAAAGGAACAGTTAGTTATATGACTAATATGTACAGCGAAAACAGTAGTACACTTCAAGATGCTATTATCAAACTTAGTCATGTTGTTGATTTTGATAGAGTAACAGAAGTTAGTACAGCTGAAGGTCTTAAAGAAAACATTCGTAGATTCCGTGGTTTACTATTTAGTCCTCAATCTGTTGGTGAACATTATATGCAGAATGTAATGTTATTTGCTATGCTTAAATCTCATAGACTTGTTGATAATGGTAGAGGCGGTTATGATATAATGAGTAAAGAAATGTATCATCGTAAAGCTGAACAAGATGCTCTTATGTCTGTAATAAATATTCCCCGTGGAGGAGAGAACCAAGCTCTACTTGAACAATTCAATAAGTTCATTGATGATGCTAAAGCTGATAATAAAAAACGTGCTAAATATAATCTTTTTAAAGCTAATCCTATATTTGACTTTGTTAAGACTTATCTTAATGAAGAACAAAAAAGAGAATATATAGCTAAACGTAAAGAACTTATTAAAAATGCTGATAGTGAATTTGAAAAACTTCCAGATATTTATAATCAATTTGAACTTAAAGATGGAATCGCTCAAATAAAAACTGATAGTAAACTTACTCTTAAAGAATATGCTAGATTTATTGATAAAGTTCGTGAAGTTAATAAGAAAGTTCATGGTGTATATGATAAACTTGGTTCTGCTAATCTTGAACAACATTGGTGGGGTGGTATGGTAATGCAATATCATAAACATCTTTATCCGGGTTTTAAGAAACGTTATCGTTGGAATGGTTATTATAATGAAACTCTTGGTACTATTGAAAAAGGTAGTTATACTAGTCTTTATGATTATCTAACTATTCCGTTTAAAGAAAGTAATATAGGAGAAATTAATAATGTAAGTGACGTTCTTAAAGCGTTCCAAACTTATGGTAAGAATTTACTTTCATTTGCTGTCAATTTCAAACTTAATTATGAAATTCTTCCTGAACATGAAAAAGCAAATATTAGACGCAATTTAGGAGATTTACTTTATGTAGGTGCTGCTATAATCGGCGCAATTGCTATTACTGGTATGGGAGGAGATGATGACGAAAGTATTATATATAACCTTATGCTTTATCATGCTGACCGTCTTGCTTCTGAAGCTGCTTCATTTACTCCATTTGGAGCTTATGCTGAAGGTAAAAAACTATGGTCTAGTCCTGTTGCTATTGGACAAACTATTAATGACTTAGTTGGTACTACTGCTATGGCTGCTAGATTCCTTATTGAAGAAGACTTTACTGAGGAATATACTACTGGTAGATATAAAGGTATGAATAAGTTTGAAGTTATGGCTGTTCGTAATATACCTGTTGTTCGTAGTATTAATCGAGTTCTTGATTTACCAAATAATAATAGTTATTATAAACTTGATGAAAATATACTTAGTATTATACCTTATAAAGATATAGCTAAAGATATATTTGAATAAGCTGGACTTGAATCTAGTAAAAAAGAAGGGCTTGCCTATGGTATTTCTACCTAGACAAGCCCTATTTCGTTTAATAATACCTTAATTAAAAGTATCATCATTATTACCAATAACACATATAAGAATAACAAAAACTATAATAGCAACAACAAATAGTTTTCCACTATATTTATCCATAGCTTCGCTATCACTAATATTATTAGCAGAAGCTAATAATTTAACACCGCCGAATATAATTCCAAGAAAAACAACAAATGCAATCATAATTATAATATATTTAAGTTTAATAATAAGACAAAAATAAACCCCAGTAGTAAGACTAGCTTAACTACCAGGGTTTCAGTCATGCCAAGGACTAATAAGTTTAAGATTAGTAGAACGCTCCGCTTCGCTACGCTCAACTCCCCGTGGAGGATGGAATGAGTTAGTATTCATTCAATCATTATAATTACTATTAGTTATAACTAGATTATCATTACTAGCATAACTATCATTCCATCCTCTACGGGGAGTATAGCGAAGAGTACGAAGTGCTCGTAGCGGTTCCAACCTATCCGCTATCTTGAACAAAGCCAGCTCTATTAGAGCTAGCTTTAAGTATAACATATAAACCATTAGCATTAACTATAACTATTTCTTCTTTAGACCATTAATAGCCCATTGAAGAACAAATCCAAGACCAGACCAAATTTGGTCTTTAGCTTTTTCAATAGCATATTTCTTACCTATATTAATATCGTAATTTTCAGGTTTAACACAAGAAGAAGATACAGTAGCTTCAAATCCGGTTAAACATGTAAGAACACCAATTGTAGTTTTCTTACCAGCAGTAGTACAAGATTCAGATTTAATAAAATTGTCAATATCTTCGGGAGAAAGTTTATCATCAAATTTTATCTCAAAATAGGTACGTTCAAATATACTTTTAGGACACCAAGATTTATAACCATCGTTATAAGTTACTTCATAACCATCTTTTTCAGATGAAAAAGCAGAAACAATATAATGATTTTTAATTGCTTCTTCTGCTGTCATAGGAACAGCTTCAATCATTTTAACACCAATAAATTTAGCCATAATTTTAAAATTTAATTATTTATTTAATAGTAGTAGTAATTATTACAAATCTATCATCTACCGGTTCAACATCAATAGCCTGAAATTCTTTATATTCAGTATCTTCAACTAAAACAAGTTTATCTTCATCAAATTGTTGAAGTTTATCTATAAGTTCTTTAACTGTCATAGCTTTAAAATTTAATTAATCACTAACTATTATAACTTCTCCACAATTATTACTATAATCACATACTTCATCAATAGAATTAATATCACCATTATAATCAATATATACTATTGATCCTTCATCGCAAGTTTTAAGCATTTCTATAAGTTCTTTAACTGTCATAGTTTATTCTTTTTCAAGTTTATTAATAATATCTTTAATATAATCACTAGGAAAGCTACCTTCAAGTCGAGCTAATTCTTTTCTTTTATAATCATTATCGACTTTAGTAATAACAGTAGTAGGAAATTTAGTAATTTCTTTTCTTAGAATATCATCTAGATTTGTATTACGAATATTAAGAGTAATATCGCAATTAGCTTCATTAATAGCTTCAGTTATATTTTTAATTGCTATTTTACAAGCGTCACAACCATCTCTAGTAAAACAATCAATACGTATCATAACACAATAGCATTATTTTTAACAGCTTCTTTAATAGTATTAGGAACTCTAAGAAGAGTATTCTTAATCATTTCAGTAGTAAGACTATCAGAATATACATAAGTAGCATAAGTTCTCCAACTATCTTTAATTACAACAGCAAACTTATTCGGATTATCAACATTAGTTTGAATATATTCTACTTTAGTATTTTGATATTTCCACATCCAAGCAATAGCATCAGCACATTTAGCACGAGTTATACAATCATGTTCATCAATAAATGCTTCAACAAATATATTATTTGTTTGTCTTGTAGGTTCATCTCCAGTAAGATAATTAATATCATTACGAAGTTCTTCCCAAGTAACAGAATTACTATATCTTTTATATTCTGTATCATCTCGATATATAATACAAGTAGGATATTCAGTAATATTCTTACCAGCAACAGCCTTTTCAAGTATCATATCTTCAAGAATAAGATGGTCAGGAAGATTTTTAAAATTACATTGAACATTAGTACCAAATAAAGCTATATCAATAGCTTCTCGCATAGCTTCTGTTTTATCTTTATCAGCACTTTTATAATAAAATTCAATTTTAACCATAATATTTATATAATATAATGAGAATTTATAAAATTGGTTATTTTAAAGTCCTACATTGAATGATAATCAAAGCGTGATAGATTAATCACATTAAATATTAAAATTCAATGTAGGGCAAAAGAAATAGATCTATGACTGTTCTAATATGCTCCGAAGATACTTCCTAATAGAGTAATCACTTTGCACACCACGAAGCATAGACCCGTTACAATAAGCAGTAGGAGCATCATTAACACCAATACTCCTAGCCTCTTGTCTACCATTATCAGTATATAGATTATGCCTAATAAGATTAAACCTACCGGCAAACTCAGCAAGAGCAAGAGCTTTGTGAAGCCTTTCTTCAAAAAGTTTACTAACATTACAATCAGGTAAATAAAATAGTATTAACTTTTTCATAGATATACTTCATCTCCTTCAACTTTAGCATCACTAAAATGAGTTTTAAAACTTTCAACACTTCTACACCATAAATGGTCAGGATTTCCATATCTATGATATATAACAGCAGGAATCCATTTACCTGTATCTGGATGTTTCATTTTAGTAATATCAACAATTATATATTCATTAGATGTTTTATTATGAATATAAACAGAACCAATCTTAAGATTTAGCAGCTCCGCCTGTTCCTTTTCCAAATCCTTTGTTTCCACGTTCAGTTTCACCAAGTTCTTCAATAGAATTAACTTCTTTCCAAGTAATACGTTGAGCACTATTAATAATTAATTGTGCACATCTATCTTCTCCATTACAATCATAAGGAGGAATAGAAACTTTAGCAAGAATATTAGTCATTGTAGTTCTAACACTATTAAGTTTAAGTCTAGAATTACCTACCATACTATCAGGTAAATGCATATGTTGTCTAAGTTTATCAACTACTTCAACAAGGTCAGATACAGCATGAATTAAATCTCTAGAAGTACGATTCTTAAAAATAATAAGAAGTTCGCCACGATAACCCCAATCAAGAGTACCAGGCGCATTTGGCATATAAAAATCAGATTTAGTGAGATTACTTCTAGGACGAAGAGCCATTTCATTAGGATTACCATCATCATCATTACCAATAGCAAATGCTAAACCAGTATGATATATAAATCTATCTTTAGTATTATCATATTCACAGTGTATAGGATAAATATCCATACAAGCATCACCTTCTTTACCATAAACAGGTAAAATAGGTTGAACATTACAATACTGTTCTACATCTACAACATCTCCACTAAGAAGTTGAATTTCTTTTAGCTTAAATACTTTTATTTCCATATATAATTAAATTAATAAATTAAAGAGCTTCTGCAAGAGCAAAAGCAGTTTCTATTTTTCTTGATTTATCTCCATAACAAATACTATCAAAACGTTTAGTACCTTCAATATTATCTATATTAGAATAATATCCACTAACAGCATTAACAGCTCCCCAAGCAGTACCTAAAATATCTCTTTGACCAGGACCATCAAAATAATAATTATAAGTATCAGAAATAACATTCATTTTTCTACTACTTATTTTACTATCAGATAAAGCTAAACCATTACGATAAGCTATATCTTTAATAGTATGACCTGTATCTTTAAGACGTTGAACTTCATCTTGAGTAAGAATATTTTCTCCAATAAATTGAATTACATCTTCATCAGTAACTTTAATATCAGCAAGCAAATTACAATATTGAGCAAATTCTTCAGATTTAATTTTACTAATACCTAATATTTCTTGTGCAATACTAATTTTGTTATGAACACTAGATGTATGTCTAAAACTAACATAATTACTACTAGAATGAATAGCAGCATTAAGAGTATTTTGACAAACAACTCTAATAGGAGTAAATAAAATCTTAACTCCACTACTACCATCATGAGTATTAGTAAATACTAAATAATTTTCAACAGGATCACCTTTAACAAGAAAATTATTTGGAAGTTTAGCACTTACAAATATTCTTTCTCCATTACCCCAAAAACCAGCAGTTTGCCAAATAGCAGAATTTTTACCAATTGCATCATCAAAGAAATTAAAAGCTTCATTATTTTGAACAATTGTATATTTATTTCTAACTGTTCCTAGAGGAATATTGCAATCAGTACGATAGGTAGCAAAGGCGTTATCACACTTACGATAAATGTCAGTACCAAATACGTGAGCGCCATTTTTCTGTTCTTTAATAATTCTGTCAAGTTCTTCATCTGTACCAGTAAGTTTAATAGGCATTTTACCAACCAATTCACATTTAGCTACTTCAAAGTTAAGATTAGCTTTAATCATAACTTCTTTAGCAGTAGAACAATCTGATACATCAATAGCACCAGAATAAGCCCAAGGTTTACCTTTAACTTTATACATTAATTATAAGTTTTAATATATTCAATAATACGTTCAATATCTCTAATAGCTTGACTGTTAGTAACTCCATAGGTATCTATATACCATTTAATTACTTCTCTTACTTTATCTTCTAGTTCCATAATTAACAAGATTAGTAGTGTTGACTCCCCGTAGAGGATGGAATGCACATCATCCTCCACGGGGAGTATAATTTAGCTATTTAATAATAAGACTAGTATTTTCGACAAACTTAGCAATACTAATATCTCTACCATTGTTAAGAATATTTTTCATAGTAGTTTTATTAACAGAACTACTTCTAGTCATTTCATGTTGATGATTAAAGAAAGTATTAAGTAAATCAAAATTAGCTTTATTAGCTAAATCACCGATAGGTTTTTCAATTTCAAATTTAACTTTAATACAATCTAAATCATCAAGAGTAAAATAACCTCCAGTTTCTTCTTTAAGTTTAGCAGATTGCTCAGGATAATTTATAGCAAATTTAGTATTAATATTATCAAGCATAATTTCTCTATTAAATGATTCAATATCATCAGTAATTAAATCATTATCCCAAAGAGTTTTAAAATGGTCTAATACTAAATCAATAAATATTTGATTAAGACTTTCATCTACTTCAACACATTTACTATTTCTAGTATAAAGTTTACTATCAACTAAATCAATACTTCTATTACCAGATTCACCTAAATTACCATAAGTAATAACAGCATCAAGCATAACACTTTTAAGTCTATTAGCGTTATTTTCTTTAGTTTTACGAAGACAAGCTAATCGTTGTTCTTCTTTTTTACAAGATTCAGCATCAAGATTAAGCATTGTATATGCTTTACGATAATTATTAAGTTTTTCTTTAAGATTATCTTGTGTAATAGCAAGACGTTCTTCAAGTTCAGGAGTTAACTCTCCACCATTTTCTTCCAACTCAAGAAATATATCCTCAAGTTCAGCAGTAATATTATAAATACTAGCCATTATCTTTTACGTTTAGGAATTGAATAAGCAGTACGATAATAAGGATTCAAATATCCAAATAAATGAGTATAATCACTAGCTGTCATTTTATCTGTATCAGTTTTATATTTTCTTTCAACTTCAACATATTTATTCCATAGTTTTTTACTTAAACCAAGATTTCCAACAAATCCACCTTTTTCAAATACAATAACTTCTGTATTTTTAGTAGTTCTAAAACGATTATTAAATCCATAAAAACTTCTTTTCATAACTTTAATATTTAAATTATTAATAATTTACTTCATTTCTTCAAATGCTTTTTGTTCAAGTTCAGGAGTAACATCTTCAAGTTTAACTCCTTTTAAACAGCGACATTCTTTCCAATCAATATGATAATAAGCACTAAGAATTGCTAAATCAGTATTATTAGCATCAACAGACATAATCCAATTATCAGGAGAAATTTCTACTTCAACACAATCAATTATTTGTTTTGGTCTAGGAGTATAACCTTTATCTATGTCAATCCATCTAATGCAACATCTATTAAAATAACGACCTGTAAGAATATTATCTTTATGTTCAAATAACCCACCATTCCAAGTAATACCTTTATTATTCTCTTCCCAAATTTTGGTATTAAAACTATAAGTACTAGTAGGCTTTTTACTAAAAGCATATATATCATAAATAGAACCATCAGGTTCTTTAAATATAGAACTTTTACGCTTATTCTGATAAAAACTATTTTCACTAATCCGAATCCATTCATCATCTTTAAAAGTAAGAGGAGAAATAATACCCCAATTACAAAGTTTTTGAACAAGATTTATTTCCCAAGGAGCAGAAATACCAGAATTGTCATGAGAAGAAAATACAGCAACAGCTTCAAGAACTTGTTGATATATCCAATCGTTAGGACCACCATCTCCTTTGCCATAACCAGCAAGTTTTAATTCTTTAATAGCATGTTTACAAATATTACTTCGTTCAATAATTTTAGCTAGAGCTTTCTTATTAATAAGAGATTTAGTTTGCTTTTTAATATAACGTTTACTTCTTTTCATATTTTATTTGTTTAAGTATAACAGCATGACAATCAATACCAAGGCAAAGATATTTTACTAATGGGCAATAATTACAAGATTGAATATGTTTATTACTTTCATATTTACATAGAAATGTAACTTTACTATCATCTTGAATTTTAATAGTAGAATAAAGAAATTCTTCACCATCTTTTAGTTCATTAGTAAAATATTCACCTTTATAATCAAGAGCATCAAAATGTTTAAGTTGATTAATATCACTCATTAGAATAAGTTTTAAGATAAAAATAAAATTCATTATCTTTACGAATATATTCTAAATCTTTATAATTATCATAAGCAATAAGAAATTGAATATATTCTTCACTTTCCTCAATAATCTCACGAGGAACACGTATTATATAATCTTTTGTTTCATTTTCAAAATTTGGTTTTATATAAACAATATTTTTATATTTATAATCAAACTTATTATCTAATTCACATATAAGACAATTTGAAACAAGAGTTCTTATATAATAATCATAAGCAGGATGTCTACGAAATTCATCTAAAGTCATAACCAAGTTCCATTAATTCATCTCTAATCATACTAGCAATAATATAGGCATTTGGATGAGGCTTACCAGTAGTACCATAATAACGTAAATCAAGAATAGCGCGCCATTCAAGAATAGAATATGTATAAACACATCGAGTAGCAGTATCAATAGGAAGAATACCACGAGCATCTTGACGATTCATATTATATTCATCAATAAGAATGTGATATTTATTAAAACTACTTTCACAAGCATCATAATATAAATAAACTTTTTTATGTTCTTCATTTTCAACAATCCATTCGTCAAATATAGGTTCATTATTAAAATGATTAGCTATATCATTACTCATCCAATGAGGTCTACAAATAGTACCATCTTCGTAAACATAACGAGTAGATTTTTCAGCAATATTATTAGGACTAACTCTATTTAATTCACGAGAAGTACTAATTTGAGTATCTACACAAAATGTCCAACGAGCAAAAAGATTATAAGCAGTTTCACAAGAATTAAATTCTTCTTCACTAACTCTATAATTATTAATTTCATTATATAAAACAGGTTCATATTTTTCTATATCTAACATAAAATTACCATTAGTAGAAACATATATATAATCTCTAACAGTAACCCATGAAATATAAGGAGAAGCTTTATAACCCTTAAGAATTTCTCCAAAATTTCCATACCATAATTCAATAGGAATCATAGCATATACAGTTTCATGACGAAACATACTCCAATGTTTACTATTAATTAATCTTTTAACAGTAGCTTCATCATTACCTGTTTCTTTTCCATAACAAACTCTAGCACATCTAGCAACATGAGCTTTAGCATCTTCTTGACGCCAAAGTTCAACTTTAGGTTCTATTATTTTCATCTTCTTTATTACTATAAAAATCTTTAATTACATTACCAAATACAGTATAGAAATGTTCTTTAGGCATAATATTAATAGGTTGTATTAAATCAAGTTCTTTAAAAAACTCTTTAAGACCATTATTTTTAATCCATAAAGTATCATAAGTAGAAATTACATAACCTTCTTTATTAACATCACAAGCCACAAAACAAGTTTCATTATCTAATTTATCTATGCATTCTTTACATACAGTAGCATCAGCAATTTGTTTACTATTAGAAAAGTCTTCATCAACATTATCTCCAATAGGAGTATAACCTATAATCTTACCACAACATAAACAAGTTCTAGCAAGACCATTTATACCAAAAATAGAATGTAACTTCATACAATATTATTAATTACAAAACCAAGAACTTTATAAAATAATCCCATAAGAGTAGCATCATTTGTAATAACATATTCATCTTGAGAAATCTTTATTTTTTCACTTTCATGGTTGTTATTACTTTCATTAACTTTTCTGTCTATTCTTATTATAACTCCTCCATATTTTTTAATAGCTTCACATTCATTATCAAATCTAACATCAGCTATTATACAACGTCCCTCTTTATGTATAACACCAAATGCTTTATTAATTGTATAACGAATAAAAGCTTCTTGCCAAAACTTATTTCTAATAACTTCAGTACCATAATATTGAAGAAGGGTACGAATTTTAATACTAACATTATTACCATTTAATGCTAATAAATGAGATAAATTTGTAGGTACTTCATCAATAACATGGTAAGAATCTTTAGTATTCATAGAAACAATTCCAGTTGCAAAATTATAATAATGGGTTTCTTTAATAAGTCTATTATCTAATAAACAACGATTAATACCACATAAATCAGTAATATCATCTTTAAGTTTATCAGCAAAATGAATTATAATTTCACTATTACTAACAATATCTGCTTGATGTTGAACATGCCAACTATCAAAATTAGCTTTGGTAGTACCAACATAAAGGATATAACTAATCATAGAAGCAACAGTATCTTTACCACTTCCTTTAAATCCTTTAATACCAATAAGACTAGGTTTATTAAGATTCATAATAATTTGTTTTTTTTTTATCAGCACAAATATAAAAATATAATAGGAATTTACTAGTAAACTTAATGATAAATTTGATGCTGAATGTAATAGTAAGAATTACGCATTTTAAAGCTCACAATGCCACGCAAATTGAATCGTGATAGATTCTTCATTTTGATATATAAAATTCAATGTAGGCAAAAAGAATCATATCTACGAGCGTGTTATGTATCATTTTACATCCAGTCTGAAACAAGAAAACCTAGCACTCGATATGAGCACTAGGTTTAACTTAATCAATATCTATATTATAAATAATACAAAAATCATCACGTTCTTCTACAAATTTAACATTAATATTAAAATCACATTTACTAGCAACAAACTTAGTATATAATCTTTTATCTAGAGTATTAATAATATTACTAGAAAGAAATAACTTAAATCCTGTATTAGCATCTCTAATAAGAGGAACACCACCATTAGAAACTTTATCTTTATATAGAATTACATAAAGTTCATTCTTTTTAGTTATATCATTATATCTAGTAGCAAAATTATAACTTTTAGCATCATAATCAGTAAATAGAATAATAGATTTATAATAATAACTAAAGTAAGATTTAGTTCTATCTAAACTATGATTTTTAATTATATTATAATCAAGTATTTCCATTTAAACAACACTTTTTATATGAAACGGAACTCTACTAATTCCACTTCTTTCACCATAATGTATATGAACAGTTTTTCCAATAAATTTTTCTTTATTATATAAAACATCACGTTGAACAGAATGTGGAGAACTTAATCTAGTTTCAAAAGTTTCATTATTAATATCATTTCTACAAAGAAGAATAGGTAAATCTCGCTTCTCTTCTTTATAAATATCAATAATAACAAAATCTCCTTCAGCAGTATCTTTAAACTTTTCCATATAATTAACTCTACGACGACCGTATTGATAATCAGTATCTGGATTACGTAATATAAGACCTTCAAAACCTATATTAATATAATGATTTCTAGCTTCAATAGCTTCATTATCAGTACTAACAATTCTATGAGGAAGAATAATGAGTCGCTCTTTATTATTAAGATGGGTATTAATATCAGCAAATGAAGTAGGTATATGTATATGATATCTATAACAATTTCTATTTGTTTGATTACCTTCCATCATAATATCATAACACCAAAATTGAAGAAGTTTATTTTCAAGACAATTAGGGTCTTTAACAAAATGATTAATTTCATTTATTGAATGACCAGGAAGATAAATTTCACCATCAAGAGCTACATATCCATCAATCATATCTCCGATAACATCTGTAGGAATAACAGAAAGAAGATAATCTTCAAGATAGCCAAGAGTATGCCAAGTAATACCTTCACGACTTTGGAAACGAAGTCTGGTAGGTTTGAACATATCATTTTGAGCATAAGCAGTAATAATACAACGAAGACCATTAATCTTATACTGACCAAGCATATAATCGACTTTTTTCCAAACATTACTGCTATACGTTTTAGCAAGCATTGGAAGTAGAAGACCACTATTTCCATTAGTAAGTTCTTTAGGTAGATAAATGTTGAGAAAGTTATATAGTTCAAGACTACTTACATCCTCCACGGGGGGTCTATCATTCATATCACATATCTCTACAAGATATTTATAACCTTGTTTAATCTTATCATTATATCTACTTTGAAGTTCTTTATTGCCATCTTTTTGAGTAACAGTATAAATCTCTTTACGAATGTTACCTTTAATAAGACCATAAAAAACAGTGATACTATTAGTACCACTGTCAAGTTCTGCCCACCAAACAGTAGGAGCACCATTATTATTTCTACGATAAAGTTTATTCATTGTTTTCACTTATTTTTAAACCACTAAATGCAAAACTAACAGCTTTTCCTCCTAGAAGTTTAGCTTTACGCTGAGCAACCGTTTCCTTTTTAGGCTTAACAGCCTTTGCAACACCGGTGCTAACATCAATGGCGTTATTTGTAAAGATGTCTTTTGCTGTATTAACTTTGCTAGAACTTCTAGTCCTTTTCCTTGATTCTTTAGTATAATATCGTACTGGGTTTCTTCTCTCGAAATCAATATTCTTTTCATGTATATTAATAACTTTTTTAATAATATTATTACGATAATCAATATAATCTTGAGCTTTTTCAGGATGTTCTTCTAAAACAAGATATAATTGGTCAAGAATATATTCAATACTAGAAATAGCAATACGATAACCATAATTAATAGTTTGTCTAGGACGAGAACCATCATCATAAATAGTAGTACAATCTAAATCTTTAATAAAATATTCAATTGCACCATGCGCATTACTTTTATTAATTAGATGATTAATATATCTAATATACATACCATCTAACTTTTCTTCGTATCCTTTTATTATCATAAATCTTCTTTCTTACATTTATAAATAATAATACGAGCAGGTTTACCAATAAGACAATGATTATATTTAAACCATTCAATAGCATCAAAAGTAGGATAAGTTTTAGCTACTGTTTCAATAACTGCATAACCTTCTTGATAATTAAAATTACTATGAATAATTCCACCATTATCAGTATCAAGTAAGTTAAACTTTTTGAGATATTGAATATCATCATTAGAAGATAAATTAATTTCTCCATAGCAATAAATATCTTTTTTATCAATATGTCTATTATCTATATCAAGATATTCTAGCTTATCAATATTCTTTTCATCTTCTTCAGTAATAGGACGCATTACGGTATAAGTAATACCAACTAAACTTTTAGTATGGTAAAGTATCACTTTCTTCCGTATTCCAAGTAAATTCAGTTTCTTCTCCATAATTATCTTCTATATATTTAACAACTTGTTGAGTTAATTCATTAATAACATTTATAGAATAACTACTTCTTAATTCAGCAAAATCTTTAACACCAAGTTCTTTAGGAATAATAATAGGTATAATATCATAATCATTCTTAAGAATAATAGCTTCCATAAGACCTGTTCTATCATTATCCATAAGACTAATTAGAAAACCATTTCTAGTGAGTTTACTACGAAGCCAATCATATTCAATTTGACGAAGTTTATAAGTTTCATGCGGAATATTAACAACACCAATATACTTAGTTTCCAGTGTAGACCCCCCGTGGAGGATGGAATGGCTATAATTCTTTATATAACTTTCAAGACTTAATCTATCTTTAGTAGATTTAGTAATAATAATAGCATCATATCTATCTAATTCAAGATTAATAACTCCCTCAATAGTATTACTATTTGTAATAAACTTAACTTCAGTTTTCTTATTTCTATTAGGAAAATAGAGTTTAACATTAACTATACCTCTATTATCTTGTCCAAGCACATAACCATAACATAAATCAGTCTTATCTTTATCATAAAAATATTTAGGAATAGGATTAGTAGAACGATTAATATAAAATTGTTCAACAGGATAAACAAAATGAGTATTAAGAAAATTAAGACTAATACCAAATTGTCCCCAATACTTAGCGTCTAAATTATTCCACGGACGAGTAACAAGTTCAATAATAGGTTTATGATTACGTACATTACTAATAGCCCTAGCAATACTACTATCGTTGTTTTCATCTTTGTCTTGTCCATAAATAATATTTCTAAAAGTATAAGCAATATGTTTAAGAACAAATAGAAATTGACTCTTAATAGAAATATCAATTTGCTTATGAACAATCTCAGAGAGAACAGTTGCAGCAGCATCTATACAATCTCCCCACCAATATCCAGCAAAATCTCTTCCTTTAAGTTTATTTCTATTATCATATCTAAAACCAAAACTAGGATGAGTATCTTCACGAAAAGGACTAGATATAAATTCTCCAGTATCTATACAATGTTGAATATCTTCAACACTAATTCCAGTATAGGTACTAAAAATAGTTATTTGACTAACTTTAGAGAAAATATAATCTTTAGTTAAAATAGTATTTCCAATATTTCTTTTCATAATATACTTAATTTGACCTTTATCGTGAACATATAAAAAAAAAGAGGATTAGGCACTAAATTAGTACCTAATCCTCTTATATACAACTATTTAACTAACTTTAATTTTTAGAATGGCAAATCGCTTGTTGGATTAACAAAAGCACCAGCAGCATCATCTCCACCACCAAAAGGACTGAAACCTGCGTTATCATTAAATCCACCAACAGGATTCATAGAAGAAGCAGGTTGAACACCAGGCATAACATTAACACCAGGCATTGCAACATTAGGTTGTTTAGCTTGTTCAGCAGATTGCTTATAAACTATACTTTCCTTATAAGGGTCAATATGAAGACTAGGAGCAGTTTGTTCTTTATAAAGTTCAATTACTCCATCGTTGATAAATGTAGGAAATCCTAAATCACCAAATGAAGATTTACTTCCAACGACAGCACGCCATTTACCATCATTCTTAATGAATCGAAGAAGTTTCATCCAAATAGTAATAGGCTTACCTTTGGTATCTTTATAAACCGGTTTACCATTATTATTAAGTAACTTAACATAATTCTCAAATACAATTTTATAACCAGCAATAACTTCTTCAGGTTCAACAGGAACATATTGCATGTTTTCATCAAAGTCTTCAAAAGGCAGAGTAAGAGCATCAATTTCTTCTTCTGTTAAATCACGTCCTTTAAGAACAAAAACATTATAAATATGTTTCATAAAACGGAAGATGTTATCAACTTTCCAAGCACTTTTAGCTCCAGGAATAGTTTCAACATTACTTTCAGCAGGAAGAAGACGTTGAGTTACATAACGACGCTCGTTAATATTTTCATGATTACTAGCAAAAGTAAATGTAAGATAAGGAATACTCATACCAGCAAATGAAGGCATACCTTGAACATCATCTTTCAATGTAGCCCAATCAACTTTAACATCTTCAAGATGTCCAATGAATAAACCATTAGCTTTATTACAATCAGTACGTTCATCAAATTTCTTACGAGTTACATCACGTAATTCATTATTAATACCTCTACCTTTACGTTTCTTAGGTGTTTGTACTTCTGCATTAGCAGTTTGTTTAGCACTTGCTGCAACAGCAGCTTCATTCTTAATTTCTTTTTCTGTCGACATAATTAAAGTAATTAAAAGAATTATTAGATAAAATAAAAGCCGCATCATTAGATTTACTAATAATACGGCTCTATGTTCAAAATACTATAATATTAGGACGAAGATTTATTATTTCTCAGTCTTTTCGGCTTCACCTTTCTTACCAATACGAATAGGGTCTTCGTCTTTATATTCAGTAAGCAAAGCAATCTTAACAACTACATCTTTATGACCGTTATTAACAACAGCTTCTTGCAAATTGTCAATATCAACAGCGTAAACACGATTCTTAGAAGTAGCTTCTTCATCGGTCATATTAGACTTCAACTGTTTCCATACGTTAGAATCAGTAAAGTTAAGAGTTACACCAATACCAGACAAAGCAGCAGTATTAGCACATTTAGAACCTTTAACTTTAGCAACTTCATCACCCTGAATGCAGCTAATCAAAAGTTCTTTTTGTTCATCTTCTGTAATACCTTCACGAGTAAGAACAGCTTTTAACTCTTCATTAGAAGAAGCTAAAGCGCCTTCAAGAGTTTCATTAAAATAAGTATTAACATACTTAATTTTATCGTTCTTAGTCATACGAATACGAGTAGTACAAGGATTACCATTCTTATCAAGTTCGGCAATACCTTTAGCTAAAGCCCAAATATCAAATTCAGCATGAACAGCCATAGCAGCTTCGGGAGAATCAACATCCAAACCTTTTTCTTCACAGAAAGCGACAACTTCGGGTACTTTATTGATAATAGCGTTATCAATATTAGCACAGTTATTAATGAACATTACATATTCACCATGCGCAATGCCGAGAGCTTTAGAAACTTGGGCAGTCATACGGAAACTACCAGGAGTAGAAACAACTACCAATTCAGGTTCTTCACTAACTGCTCTTTGACCAGCATTAACAATACCCATACCAAAACTTAAACCTTTGCTAAAATCTTTCATTTTACTTAAATTTTAAAAGTTAATAATATCAGTTTTACAACTGTTTTGTTTAATAATAAAATCTCTATCTTGTTTATGTTATTGAATTTCAGTAATATCAATAATATCTTCATTACTCAAATCAATTCCTTGCATAGTCTTTAATTCTTCTGTACTAAGACAGCCCATAATTAAATCATTAGCAATTTCACGAGCACCATAAACAAATGCTCTATGACTAATCATTATCTTAGGATATTTCTTATAAGTATCTTTTTCAAAACATCCTGCAACAATAGCATCTTTATAAGTAAACTCACCCTCAGCAATAATATCACGTCCACCAATCTTACGATAAAAACGATAACGAGTAATATAATCAATAGGAATAGCAGGTATTCTATAAACAGGAACTTTACCAGTAGAAGCAATTTGTTTAGCTTCAGCAGGATTAGTAGCTATTTCAAACTTACCATTAAGCTGATATTCTTTATATACATTACCATTATAATCTTTATAATATTTAACAGGATAAACATATATATGTTCATGTTCTTTATCTTCTGTATTTTTAGTTTGTGCCTCTTTGGGAGTAAGACACTTAATACAGTCTTGAGGAAGTTTATCTTCATCATAAGCATTAAAGCCATCTGTATATTCGTACAGAGCGCGATAATCATCTATTTTTTCCCAACTCACGCTGCCTTTGACAAGTAATGCCTTAATAATATGGACATCAACACCTGTTTTACCTTGAACTACATGAATATGTTCAATACAAGTAGAAAATGGAAGTCTAAGGTCTTTAGCTCGCATTGCAATAGCAAGACCATCTTCAATAGACTTAATACCACATTTATCACTACGCATAACACGTTTAATAAATAGTTCAAGACCTGCAATTTCAGCTTCACTCATATAATTTAAGTGATATGCAGCATTGGTATGTTGAATACCATTGTGTTTTTCAATACCATTATTACTAGTAGTAATAGCAGTATCATTAACTTTAATTTCTTTTTCTTCGTCCATTACATCAAAGAGCGATTTTGATTACACTACAAATGTAACTATTATATTTATACTAACAAATAATATCATCAAAATTTTGAGCACAAATGTTAGAATTAACATTTTCTATAATCTGATGATTAGGTGATAACTTTTCTTTCTTTAAGGCAGCTTCTTCAATAGTTCCACTTATATAAAGTTTATGTACTTTAAGTTTTGATTGATTACAATTAATACCATTATATCTATATATAAGTTCATCTATTGTATCGCATAATGGTGAGGTTATTATCCATTCGTCTACGCTTGTTTCTAGCTCCGTATTTGAACTATTTTTTATGGATAATACTCTTAATAAGCCATCATTAAAAGCCTTCAAATTCAGCGTGGAAATAGCCTTAGATTTGATTATTCTCGGTGTATTCTTTTTAG
>OLVW01000077.1_pt1 | contig 90326 bp, 103 predicted proteins | sample 1673301 | NCBI WGS metagenome assembly OLVW01 (sample SAMEA3178941, study PRJEB25190) | human gut metagenome
TGATGTATATTGGCTACCTAAATCACTATGAAATATTGCTTGTTCTTTGAATTTTCCCTTCTTTTGTACATTTTTTATTGCTTCTATTACCAAATCTGCATCTATTGTTTTTCCATAGCTATATCCTATTATTGCTCTACTACATAAATCTTCCACTGTTGCTATATATGTCCAACCATAATTTTTAACATAAATATACGTTATATCTGAAACCATTTTTGTTCTTAATTCATCTGTTTGAAACTCTTGGTTTAACAAGTTTCTCTTGCCTTCATTATCTACCTTTTTACTACTACTTCCTGGTCTGTACTTTTTAACTATGCATGATTTTATTTTTAAGAACTTTATTCTTTTTCCAACTCTTTTGATATTTACATGTTTTCCTTCTTTTTTTAGTATTTTCTGAATTTTGGGTGAACCATATCTTTTCTTGCTTTCGTTGTATATCCTTAAGATATCAACATCCAGACTTTTATTTTCTTCTTTATATATATTTGTTCTATGATTTTTATGATAATAATATTCTGAACGACTTATTTTCAATGCTTTGCATAATCTTTTAATATCATAATTTTCTTTATTTTCCTATATAAATTTGAATTTTTCTTCTATTTCTGCGTGAATATGGCCATGACTTTTTTTAATATTTCATTTTCTATTTTTAAATCATTTAATTCTTTCTTTAATTTTTTGATTTCTTTATTATTTGTTAATTCACCATCTGGTGTTTGAATTTTTCCATATTGTCCAACCCATTTGTATAATGTTGCACTTCCTATGCCATATTCACATACAATGTTTGCTGCTGTTGTTGTATGACTTTCATATAACTCAACAATCATTTTTTTAAAATCTTCATCATAACTTTTATTTTTTGCCATTTTGAACTCTCCTTCCTAAGCGTATAAAACCATTATAACATCTCTACGCTTTCGTGTCCAAAATATATCTTAACACCATATAATTTTAATCTAAAACCTTTCTAATTTGTTCTATTGTAATTGGTCCCTCTCTTAAAATTTTTAATTCTTTTGAAACACAGTCAACTATTGTACTTCCTTTTCCAAATTTGACAGTGCCTTCCATCATTCCGTCTAGATTTGAACATTCATTTTCTATTTCATCTAGGTTTGTACATGTTGGCTCTCCACTTTGATTGGCACTGCTCATAAATATTGGACATCCTGTTTTTATAATTAATTCTTTTACCGCTTTTGATGTTGCCATTCGTACTGCAATTGTTGCTTTTCCATTATTTACATATTCTGGTACTTCTGGTCTTTTTTCTAAAATTAGTGTTATTGGACCGGGCATAAATTCTTTTATTAGTTTTTCTGCCTTTTCATTCACTATTGCTATGTTTTTTATTTGTTCTTCATCTGAACACATTATTGGAAATGGTTTTGTAATTGGTCTATTTTTTGTTTTTACTAAATTGTCATGTGCTTTTTTTGAGTTTATTCTGGCACATACTCCATATACTGTGTCTGTTGGGACACTGATTACTCCATCATTTTTTAGTATTTCTGCTAATTTTTCTATTTCTGTTTGTTTATATCTCTTTATCATAATTTTCCTCTAATTTTCAAATTCTTCTTTTTTACTTTTGAAAAAGTTATAAAAATATCTTACATTTTCAAGTTCATTCCATTTTTCTACTCTATAATCTTTTGTGTCTAAATTGTATATTTTTGCATTTAATATTCCTAACATAAATGGAGAATGAGTTGCTATAACGAATTGAACTCCAAGATATCTTGCCATTTCATTTATTTTTTCTGCAAGTTTTACTTGATTTTGTGGTGAAAGTGACACTTCTGGCTCATCTAATAAATATAATTTATCTGGTTCAATATCCTCTTCTAATATTTGTAATGTTGTTTCTCCATTTGAATATTTATCTTGCGCAAATGCAAATCTTGGAAATTGTTTTCCACCTTCTTTTGTTTTTAAAAAATCTTTTGCATTTTTTCTTCCTCTTTCTTTGGTTAGAGTACTTTCTATGCTTTCTTGTAAGACTGCATCTTGTTGTATTTTTCTAATTTCATATAATATTTCTTCGCTTTTTATATATCTACTATTTGTAGGAATTTTAGTTAGCCTACTTCCATATTCGTTTTCTCCTAGTTCATATTTACATTCATTTGAATAATTTTCAAAATATGGCCACCATCCGTCAATTCTAGAATAGTTTCGTTCTTTGCCTTTTAAGTTTAATTTGTGTGCAATCATGTTTAATATTGTTGATTTTCCACTCCCATTGTTTCCATATAATACTGTGATGTCGTCAAATACAAATATATTTGGTTCTTTATTTTTGAATATGCAAAATGGATATATATTGGGGTCTGTGCTTCTACTTTCACTTAATTTAAATGTTTTTAGATATATCATTTTTTATCTCCAAATTATCTATGTTTTTATATTTAATAATTTTATTATTTTTGTCTAGTATATTTTGTTATTAAAAATATCTAATGGATATATTTTTTTATTCTCAAGGTCTTTTATGTCTTGAAGTGCTGTATCATATCCTCTTAGTTCATCTTTTGTCATATTTCTAACTTTATCTAAATCTAACCATTTTACATCTAATATCTCTTTTGTATTAAATTTGATATTTTCTTCAATAACATCTGCTGTGAATTTTATAATTATTGCCGTTTCTTTTTCTTTTAAATACGCTGTACTTATTGGCAATACTCCTGTTAATTTTACTTTGCAACCTGTTTCCTCATAAGCCTCTCTAATTGCTGCATCTGTTACCAATTCATTTTCCTCTACATGGCCTGCTGGAAAGTTCCATTGTCCATAACATTTCTTTTTGGCTTCTTTTGCCATTAATATCTTATTATTTTTTACGATTAAACACCCTGCTATAACAACCATATTTATCTCCTTTTTCAAATTTACTTTTTATTGTCTCCATCTTTTATAATTCCGTATGCCATTGCTATATCTGTTGGAACAATATATTTTGCATCTATTGCTTCTGCAACCACTAATGCAAATGCAGACATTGCTCTTGTAGCATACCACCAATCTGGGTCTTTAACTCTTTGTCTTATCTCATCTAAAGAAATAGACTTATAATATCTCTCTGTTTCCTTTCTTCTTGTTTCTATGTCCATCATAATTGGTTCTGAATTATCTTTGTATAAAGTATTTTCTTCATATTTTATTCCTGAGTTTCTGGCAAACTTTTCATGTCCGCCACCTGCCAATATTAATATATCTGCTTTTTGTTTTGGTAAATTTAGTCTTCCCTTTATAAATGTTTCTACTTTTTCTAAATCAGTTGTTGCATAATTTTCAGCTAAATCAGGAAATTCTTGCATTACATCTATAACTCCAATGTTCGTATTAACACTTTCTTTTATTTCTTTATCATAAATTGCAATTTCAGTAGAGCCTCCACCACCAATGAAAACACAAACTTTGTCTTTTACAAATCTGGTTGCCCCTAATACAGTTAATTTATTTTCACTTTCTTGAGATATAATGTTGAAATCGTATCCTGTTTCATTTTTGAATCTATTTAAGAATATCTCTCTTTCTTCTTTATTTAGGGTTCTGAAAATGCTTGTTCCACATACATATATGTCTTCAGAAATTGATTTTAATTCATTTACTTTTTTTATAAGTTTTTTCACATCATTTTCTCTTAACTTTTTGTCTTCGTTATAATTTTTTTTGAATTGTATTGTAATTCCATCTAATTTTTTTATTTTATTTCCATCATAATTGTCTATTTTTAAACATGTTGATCCTACTTCTATAATTATTTTATTCATTTGCTTATCTCCTTTTTTGTATTTTTCTCTTATACATCTTTCAATTATCTTTTTATCAGAATTAAAATAAAGGTAATTTCTATCTCCATATATCTCCATTAATATGTTTCGTTAGTGCCATAATAAACGCATTTCTTGTTAAATCAATTCTTGATACTTCATTTTTTGTTAAGTAACTTATTCCACCTTTTCCTTTGCCTAATTCTTGTCCATCGAATATCTTGTCCATAACTTTTCCAAGTTCTGTTGCTTTAATTTCATCAATGTATTTATCAGGAATTGGAAATCCTTGGCTTGTTCCTATACTTCGAAATCCTTTTGAATCTTCCACAACTACTGCATTTATATCTATCCATTCTCCTAAAGAATCTGTGATACCAGCTTCACTTGAAATATAAAAGTCTGCTTTTATATTGTTTTTTGAAGCGTATTCTTTTAGATTTTTCACTCTATTTTTTGCTCCTTGAAGTATTTCTTCATTTATTGGTTGGTCTCCTACATTTGAATCTACAGGTATTCCTTCTATTTCTACTTTGTCAAAATATTTTTCAAATGCTTGTTTTGCTCCTTCTATTTTTCCTGGATTTTTTGTTCCTATTAATATTTTCATAAATATTCCTCCTCAAAACTCTATCTCTTCACTTTCTGTCAATTCTCCATTAAATCCATAAACTTGCTTACATAATGGTAATTTTCTTTTTCCCTCATGTAAAACTACTTTTTCCAAATCCTCATATATACTATGTAATTTTATACCATATTTTTCCATTTTTTCTACGCTCATTTCTTTAAATGCTGGACATGGTAGTATTGTACCATCATATTTTATATCTAACTTTTCAGTTCCTGCTGTGCATAAATGAGACATTTTCCCATTTAATGGAATTCCAATTCTTATGTTACCGCTATATTTTTCTTTTTCTTTTTTTAATATTTTACTAAATTCTTTTAGCTCTGTTTCATTTAACATCAAGTCTTGTTTGTTTTCTAGTCCTCTACCTTGTGGTACAAAATTTAAAATACTTATATTTTTTACTTTTGAAATTTCTAAACATTCTATGATATCTGGAAATTGTCTATAATTTGGTTTCATAGGAATAAAATGAACATCTACATTTAATCCAACAATGCTTGCTCTAACCAAAGAATCTATTAGATATGTATTTAATGCTTTTCTTCCCATTAACTCATTATCAATATTTTCATCTAATGCTTGCCAATCAAATACGATTTTATCTACTCCTAATTCTTTTATTTTTTCTAGTTCTTGCCTTGTTAGTGAAGTGAATTCTCCTGGATTAATCATTCTTTTATAATATGCCTTCACATTTCTTTTTAGTCTTTCATTCCATGGTTCATGTTCTTCTATTTCTTCTAAATCTTTTTTACATTTATTTTTTATATATTCTATTGCTTCTTCTGGCATTGCAGGTATTCTTTTTATTCCACTAGTGAATATAACTGTTCTAATTCCATTGTCTTTACAAAACTTTATCATTTCGAATAAATCTGGATGTAAAAAAGGTTCTCCTCCTGAAATTGATATTTCTCCAATTCCACCATGAGTAATAAAATACATAACTGTTTTCTTAAAGTCTTCTAGTGCTATAATTGTCGTTTTGTCTTTTGATGAATTTGAAGAACAAAATTTGCATTTATTAGGGCATGTTTGTATTATTTCAAAACATAAGTCTTTTAACATATATATTCCTTCTTTTTATTTTTATTGTATTAAATTCTTTCATGTAGCACTGCTACACACTCCACATGCCCCGTAAACGGAAACATATCAACTGGTTGAATCTCTTTAACCTCATAAACCTCTTCAAACTTAGCCAAATCTCTAACCAAAGTAGCAGGATTACAACTAATATACACAAATCTATCAGGTTTAATCTTTAAAATATTATCAATAGATTTATTATCAAGCCCTTTTCTTGGAGGGTCAACCATAACTACATCCGGAATAATATTTTTGTTATTTATTAGGTCATCCAAAACAATTTCCGTATCACCTGCAATAAATTCAGCATTATCAACATTATTAATTTTTGCATTTTCTTTTGCATCTTTAATTGCCTGTTCTACAATTTCAACCCCATACACTTTTTTAGCATGTTTTGCCATAAATAATGAAATTGTTCCAATACCACAATATAAGTCAAACACTGTATCATTTTTAGTTATTTTTGCTGCCTCTACACCAATATTGTAAAGTCTTTCAGCCTGTACTGGGTTAACTTGGTAAAATGAAAGTGGTGATATTTTAAATGTGAATTCACCTAATTTATCTTCAATGTATCCATTTCCATATATATTGACGTTTTCTTTTCCTAATATAACATTTGTATTTTTTGTATTTATGTTTTTTACTATTGTTTTTATATTAGGATATTTTTGTGTTAGAATTTTTACCAATTCATCTTCCTTCGGAATTTTGCTACCATTTATAACTAATATACACATTACCTCATTTGTTTTTATTCCAACTTTTATTACAATATGTCTAAATAGCCCCTTTACAGTTTTTTCGTTATACACTGAAATTTTATTTTTCTTTATAAATTCTAATACCGTTTTTGCTATTTCTTCTGATATTGGATTTTGAATTAAGCATTTTTCCATAGGTATTACTTCATGTGTTCTATTTGCAAATACGCCAATTACTGGCTCTCCGTTCTTATTTATACCTATTGGATATTGTGCTTTATTTCTGTAATGTAATGGATTTTCCATGCTTAGTGTTGGTTTGACTTGAATTTTGTTTTTTAGTGTTTTATTTACTAATGATTGAACTGCATTTTGCTTCATTTTTAGTGTATCTTCATATTTTATATGTCTCATGTTGCATCCACCACATCTTTTATATGTTGTGCAGTCTACTTCTTGTCTTACATCTGATTTTTCTAATATTTCTACTATTTTTCCAAATGCGTGTGATGATAAGACTTTTACAATTAGTATTTTTACTTTTTCTCCTTTTATTGCACCATTAATAAAAATTGTAAAGTTGTCTATTTTTGCAATTCCTTCTCCTTCAAATCCATTATCAATTATTTCTACTATATATTCTTTGTTTTTTTCTACTGGTATTTTTTCCATAAATATCTCCTAAAAATTAGAAATTGAGTGACAGGTTTTTTATCTATATTTTAAATTTTTATATTACTTAAAAAAATCGGGATTGAAGACCTGTCCCCCAATCCCTAATTTTTTATTCTTCCCAGTTATGATAGATGTTTGCTACATCATCAAGTTCGTCAAGTCTTTCTATTAGTCTTTCCATTTTTTCTACACCTTTTTCATCTAATTGAACTGTTGTAGTTGGAACCATTTGAACACCTGCTTCTAAGAATTCTAATCCAGCTTCTTCTAATTTTTCACTTACTTGTGTAAAATCTGAAGGTTCTGTTGTTATTTCATATACTTCTTCGTCTGCTGAGAAATCTTCTGCTCCTGCATCTAGTGCTAACATCATTACATCGTCTTCTGACATTTCTGTTGAAGCTCTTTCTATTACTATTACACCTTTTTTATTGAACATGTATGATACGCATCCTGTTGTTCCTAAGTTTCCACCTGCTTTGTCAAATACGTGTCTTACGTCTGCTGCTGTTCTGTTTTTGTTGTCTGTTGATGCTTCTACAATTACTGCAACTCCGTTTGGTCCATATCCTTCATATACTATTTCTTCGTAGTTTTCGTTACTTGTTGATGCTTTTTTAATTGCGTTGTTTATTGTGTCGTTTGGCATGTTTGCTGCTTTACATTTTGCTATAACTGCTTTTAATTTTGAGTTTCCTGCTGGGTCTGGTCCACCTTCTTTTGTTGCTATTAGTAGTTCTCTTCCTAATTTTGTGAATATTTTTCCTCTTGCTGCATCTGCTTTTCCTTTTTTTGCTTGTATGTTGTGCCATTTGCTATGTCCTGACATACTCTTACCTCCTCTTTGTTTTTTATTGTATTTTCAAGGCTTTCAGGCCTCTATATGTTGGTTTTACCCATTTTTTCTAAAAATTTCTTTTTATATTGTAACATATTTTTTGTATTTTGTGTAGTCTTTTACAAATATTTTTTGTCACTACATAATTTTTTCATTAAAATTATTTTATCAAATTGATATCTCTTTTTCATTTTTTCTTAAATTTTCCTATTAAAAGTTTATACTAACATAATCTGTCCACATTAATTTATTTTAATAGGGAAAGATAAAATATCATCTTTCCCTACTGCCTAAAGAATTCAGTACAATAAAACAACAAATACAACAACCTCAAAATCAGTATAACCCTCGTCAAATGCTTTTAAATTCTATTCAAATTGTTCTCTATTTGCTTCTACTAATTTCTGTTGCTCTCTCTGTACTCTTGATCTTGCTTTATCCTTGTTCTCTGTAGGTACATTTATTGTAGACTTTCCAATTTCTTGTACAGAAAATACTTTATTTTCTTCCAAATAAGCCTTGTCCATTTTAGAATATGTACCAAAAAACTGTGGTCTTTCTTGTTCCTTTAAACATCTCTCTTGTTTTCCTAACAAAATCCCTTTAAATTTCTCTTCTCTAGATTTAGATAACGTTCTCATTCCTTCTTTAAATTTTTTTCTAATATTATCTTGTGTTACTTGTGTAATCTCTTCATTGTCAGATATTGAATATATTATTTTTGCACCGTCTTCTTTATCTGTAAGAACACATAAAATTTTTATATTTGAATCTTTTTCTACACAAGTAATTTTTGCGAATTCAAATAAAGTTCGTGCTTTTTTCATATCTATACAATTCTTTATTAATTCTTGGAAATAATCGCTTTTATCCATACAGTTTAAATTTTTATGTCCTAAATTTTTAGCTAAAAAATCTATTTCATATTTTAGTAATTCCTTTTTATCTAAATTTTCAATTTTCAAGTCTTGTCGTAGTTCCTGTCCTTTATCTTTATCTTCTAATAATTTCATTTCGTTTTTTAATAATTTAATATAATCATCCATATACATTCCGTTTATATGTATATCCTATTTTATTGTCAATTTTTTGTAATTCATTTTCTAATAAAATAGTGTATTCATGATTATCTTTCATATTACCAGTCATAAATTCATTTGTTTTAAGCCCTGTTTTTATATTCATTAGATCATGAGTTAAATCTGTAAAGTATTTTTTTCCGTCAATTTCTAATTCAGTAATAGCATGTCCTAATCTTTTTCCAGGTATTAAAACTGTTTTTGCATTTATTCCAACTCTGTTAAGCATATTTTCATAAATTTTTGAAAGTGAAGTACACACAACTTTGTTATCTTTAACATCTTTAATATCTCTATTAAAAATTTGCTTTTTTTCTTCTTCACTTTCAGTTGTAATATATTTTTCATCATATGAAAAATATTTTCCTAATTGTATATAAATATATCTCGCTTTTTCGATTGGTGTTAAATTTTTAGGAATTTCTGACAAAATTTTATTTTCCTTTTCTGTTACTTTATTTAAATTATCTTTGTTAAATAAGCTCTCCATAATTTTTTCCTATTCTATATGAAATTTTTTCTTAAAAAAATTTATAATCTTTTTGAAAAATGACTCTTTCTTTACTTCAATTGGCAAATTAGATAATTTTTCAAAATCTGGATTTCTATTGTTTTTATTTTTAAATAAATCGTTTGGATTATATATTTTTCTCTTTTGTTCTTCGCTTTGTTGCCTATCATATTTTTCTTTTATTTCAATTCTTTCTTTTTGATATGGCGTAGCCCAATAATCTCTAAAAATATTAGCAAGTATTGCTTTAGTTTCTTCCAAAAGTTCCTGCTCTTCAAAAGTTTTACTTGTATCTATTTGAAAATCATATGTTTTTAATTGTTCTTTCTCAAACATGTCTCTCATTTCCTGTGGTATTTTTTTTACGCTTTCTTCTGGAACATATTTCAATATTTCAAGAATTTCTTTATATGCTTTTTGATAATTATCTTCCATTAGTTTTAACCTCCATAATATTTATTATGAATATGTATATCATTTTCAATTTCTGGTGGATGAATTCTTTCATTAATCTTTTTATCTACTATCTTTTTAGCCTTATCCTTTTTTTCTATATTGGTTAAATAAGTTGTTTTTCCTATTTGATTTGGTGTAATTCTATATTCTAAATTACTTTTTCTTTTATCTTCTGAATATTTTATTAAATAATTTTCTTCTATTTTATTTTGTTTATTATTATGTCTTATATCATTAGAATAAAGTTTTTCTTTGTTTTTTGCATATTCCATATAATCATCTAATAAATCAAAGCTAACTTGTTTTTCTTTAGGTGTCATTTCTTTATATTTACCATATAAAAATTTTATAACAGATAAAACATCATTTTTTTCATTTGGTAATGTTAATTGTTTTATTCTATTTGGTGAAATAGTTAATTGTTTTCCCAAAAATGTATTCATATTCCATTTTTCCAATATTAAATTATTCACATTGCTATATTTTCCATATTCTTCTTTTATATATCTATATTCCAGATTATCTTTATGCTTTTGGGATACCAATGCTTTTTCTTTTTTTGCATCTATATCATCAAATGAAAAATCTTTTCCTTCATGTAAATCTAAAATATAATAATTACTTGCTTTCATTTCATCGATTTGAAAATCATATAATAATTTCAATTTTTCCTTATCTTCTATGTACTTATGTTCTAAAAATTCTTCATCCCATAATTTACATTTATAATAAAATTGTTTTATTTGTTCTTCATTTGCTTGTCCATTTTTTATTAATTCCCTTAACTCTTTATTTTCTTCATTCCATTTAGGGTTATTTAATCTATTCAATCTCCATTTTAGCCACACATCCCAAGTTTCTAATACTGCCTCTATACCATAAGAAAAGTAAATTGCAGATTTCTTATCTACTCCAGCAGAATTTCTACCTATTCTAGATTTTAACCCTTTACTATCTATTGAATTTTTATCTTTTTTTAAAGAATAATGAAATGCCATTTTTTTTAACTTTTCAAATGGTATTTTACTCAAATTTATATTTTTGATATTACTATTCCTTTGTGGTTCTCCATTTTCTCTATAAATTTTTCTTTGTTTTTTCAACAATTCTTGATTTTTTCTATTAATTTCTTTTTTTTCATTTTCTTTCTGTCCTTCAAGTATTCTTTCTTTCAATGATTCATATATTAAATTTGTATTAGCCTGTATATCTTGTACCCTTTTATCTGTTTTTATAATTTTCTGGATTTCACTTTTTTGTAATCCTTTTTCTTGTATTTCTTTATATAAATTAGTTTTCGGAGAATATTTAGGTATCATTCCTTGGGTAGTTTCATCATTCACAAAATCACTCATATAATGTAAGGCGTCTCTATCTTCAATATTGATCTTCTCCAACATGCTAATTAATTTTTGTGAGTTGGTTGTAAATAATGTAATAAACCTTTCTTCCCCTCCTGCCTTCATCAATTCCTGTATTACTTTTACATTTGGATAATATCTTTTGCTATCAATTACTTTTTTTGCACGTTCTTCTCCTAAAACATTGCCCATCACTTTTCTTGCAATAAGTTCAACTACACCTTCATCTATTTGATTATGCATTATCCTTTTATTTCCAATGGCATCAACGTTTGTCGCATATAACTTTGCATTTGTTCCATATTCTCTTGTAACTAATCCTTCTCCCCAAATTTCGCCATTTTCTTTTTTTTCATTATTCTTAAATATTCTACCATTCAAAGAAACTTCTGTTTCCTGATTAGTCTTAATTTTATCCAATTCCATTACATGTGTCCATTCATGGAAAAATGTTTGCCTTATATCATTTATATCTTTGAAATTTATACCTTCGCCTTCATTTCTATCGTAAGCAATGACCGCCATTTTTAATTGATTATTTTCGTCGATATAATCAATTGTTTGAGCACCAAATTCTTTTCCTTCATTTTTCCTATACACAGAATCCGTAACAGATATTTCTCCATACTTAATCCCACTATCCTGCTCTTTCCATTTTCCATATCTTAATTTTCCCATTAGATTCGATAATTTTTCTGTTACTTGTTTATAACTTACTTTTCCATTTGTTAGTTTTTCAATGCTAGTTGAATATTCATATAATAAAATTTGCGTCAGACCATATTCCTTATTACCTTCTATATCGATATTATCCCAATCCTTATTTTTTGTTATTTTTTTAATTATTTCTAATTTACTTCTTTTATTCTCATCAGATAAATCAATATCTTGAGAATATTTATTTAGTAATGATTCTAATTCTAATTTCATTTCATCATTCCTTATTAAATATAATAATTAAATTTTTAAACCACAAAACATGGCACAAAAAATATAATTATATTTTTATTTTCTTCTATCAACTTACTATAGCGTTATAACTTCTTTCATCATATGTTCCTCAAAAACATAATGCCTATTACATAATTCTTTAATTTTAGGTCTGTGTGTAATTATTACATAAGTTTTATTGTTTAAATATTTTTTTATCATACTTATTATTTTTTCTTCAGACACTATATCTAAATTTGATGTTGGCTCATCAAAAAAATATAATTCTTTATCTATTAATATCCCTCTAATTAAATTTAATCTTTGTTTTTGACCTGCTGATAATTTTATTCCTTTTTCGCCAACAATTGTTTCAAGTCCATTTGGCAATTCTTTATACCAATTCATTAATCCTGCTTCATCAAGTAACTGCATTATTTTTTCTTCTGGAATCTCTTTCCCTAAACATAAATTATCTCTTATGCTTAAATCAAATAAATCAACTTCTTGTGATACGAAAACTAGATCGAGTCTTTTATTCATTACAGTTTTACCATCTATTTTTAATTCTCCCTTTGATAAAGGAAATAAACCAGCTAAAATATTCATAGTCGTTGTTTTTCCTTGACCAGATTCACCCATAATACTGATTTTATCACCTTTATTTAAAATGAATTCTGGTATTTTAATTTTCGTTGAATCCTTTGTATATGAAAAAATAACATTTGTAAGTTTAACATTATTATATTTATCTATTAATTCAACTTTTGTACTGCCTTTAAAATAGTTATCTAATTGTTCTTTTGCTCCTTTGAATCTAACTGTAATATCAATTAATTTTACAATATTATTAAGTTCTATATATAATTTTCCTAATGCAGCCATATAAAATAATAAATAAGGTAAACCATCTTCACCATTCTTTACCATAATTATTGTACTAATTAATACAACAACATATAATAAATTCATTAATCCTGTAAATACGGCATTCATATAAGATCTTTTTATTTCGTTCACCTTTGTTGTTTTTAAATATCGCTCACTATTTTTACTTATTTTATTTTTGCAAAATTCATTTATGTTTAATTTTCTTACTGTTATAATATTTTGAACAAAATCTATAAATGTTGCATTATATCTTGATTTTTCTTTTCTGACTTGTTTATCATATTTTTGTTTTTTACTCATCATTTTATATTTTAAATATACTGCTAAAAATCCAATTACTAAACAAATTATACCTGTTATAATTGATTGCTTACAAACCATTAGAAGTATAGATGTTGTTCCTATAATTAATGGTAATACACTTATTGAAAAAAGCCAAACTAAATTCATAAACAAATCTGAAACTTCTAATATTAATGTATGTATGTAACCTGTATGAGTTTCTGCAATTTTTTCCATTGTCATAGATTGTACTTTTTCAAAATAATATTTTTGAATTGCTGTTTTTGATTTTACTTCATTAACATTATCTATATATGATGCTATTTTACTTGTAATTAGCATTATTAAATAGGCAATTACAACTGCAACAGTAAGTTTTATTATTTTATCTAGTGTTAAAGGACTGGTACCAAAATATGATAATGCAAACGCTTCACCATAATCTGCTATAGAATATATAGTGTTAAAAACAATAGACCATAGCAATAATTTTTTAGATATTACTTTTATCAATTCTTTCAATTATCTTCTCCTATTCTAATGCTTCAAAATTATTTTTTTGTATTATTTTTACAAATACATTATAACATAACTTTATTTTTTTGTCTTACTTTATCAGTAATTTTTTTAAAAAATAAGTGGCGAAAATTATACCAAGTAACATCTTTTAATGGCACATTACCTCAAATGTTATAACTAGATATTAAACCTTTAAAAAACATCCTTCTTCGTGTGAATATATTACTCCAATTGCCTGTAAATAAGAGTAAATAATTGTTGTTCCCACAAATTTCATTCCACGCTTTTTCAAGTCTTTTGAAATTGCATCTGATAATTCTGAACTTGTTTTATCTGTTTCATATACAATTTTATTTTCTGTAAAATGCCATATATAATCAGAAAAAGTTTTATATTCTTTTTGTATCTCTTTAAATATCTTACTATTATTTATTGTCGCATTTATTTTTAGTTTATTTCTAATTATGTTAGAATTTTCTAATAACTCTTGAATTTTTCTTTCATCATAGTTAACTATTTTATCTATATCAAAATTATCAAATGCTTCTTTAAAAGCTTCCCTTTTATTTAAAACGCATTCCCATGATAGTCCTGCTTGAAATGATTCTAGTATAAGCATTTCAAATAAATATTTGTCTTCATATGATGGTTGTCCCCATTCTTCGTCATGATATTTTATGTATAATTCATTTTGTGGATTGCACCATTTACATCTGTTTTTGTTATCTTTACATATCATCTTCTAAATTCACCCATTCAAATATTTTATTATAATATGTTTCTGGTTCTCTATATTTTCCGTCAGTATGCCCCGCTCCATTTATAATTAATTTTTCTTTTTTGCAACTTGCTGTATCAAATAATCTTTCGCACATGTATTCTGGCACAAAATCATCATTGCTTCCATGGATAAATAATATTGGTGTTTTACTCTTTTTTACTTGTTCTAGTGCAGATGCTTCTTTTATGTCATATTTTGCTTTTCTTTTTGCTACTATCTCAAACATATTCAAGACTGGAAATTCTGGTAAGTTAAATCTTGCTTTTGCTTCTGATGCAAATATATCCCAAACTGATGTGTATCCGCTATCTGCAATTATGTATTTTACATTTGAAGGTAGTTCATCTCCGGAAGCCATTAATACTGTTGCAGCACCCATTGAAGAGCCATGTAATATAATTTTTGCATTTTTATTTTCTTCTATAATTAAATTAATCCAATTCTGTAAATCGTCTTTTTCTAACCATCCCATTCCTAAGTATTCTCCGTCACTTTCTCCACATGCTCGCATACTTGGAATTAATACATTATATCCTTTTTTTGAGAATTGTTCTCCTATTGGTAATACGCTTTCTGTACTTGCTCTGTATCCATGTAATATTATTACCCATTTATCTGTTTGTTTATCTTGCAAATATTCTGTTCCTCTTAATGTTATGTTATCATTTGCTTTTATCTCAACAGTTTTTTGCACTGATTCTTCACTCCAAATTTTTGAACTTTCTTTTGCCAGTTTTCTGTTATTTTCTATTATTTGTTCATCTTCACCTTGTATTTCTATTTTTGTTTCTTCACTTACTTTTCTATCTCCTCCTGCTCCACTTCTTGCTATTGCATAATTTACAAAGTAGTTTCCTATCCCTTCTGTTAATGCTATTCCTAAAATTATTAATATTACTAATATGATTGATGTAATTTTTATTACTTTTTTTGATTTATTTTCTTTATTCATTTTTACTTGCATGCTATATTTGAAACTTAAAACAAACATGCTCTCCTTTCTACATTAATTTTATAGTATTTATATCATAAAAGCAGATAATTATCAATTATAATAAAATTAAGCACAAATGTTAATAATATCAATTTTTGTTCTTTCTTATTCTGGTAATTGTGCTGTGATGATTATTTCTGCCATTTTTTCTTTTGCTATTCCATCTTTTTTAGATAGTGAAGGGGTTATTTAGTTACTTAAAAATTCCTTAACTTTTTCTTTTATCTTATCTAATTCATATCCATAAGTATTACAAGTGTTCCATCCTAATTGCTTAGCAGTTTCTATATTTTCTTTGCTGTCATCTATAAATAATATATTTTCTGGTTTTATTTTACAGTCTTTTTCTACAATTTTATATATTTTTTTATCTGGTTTTCTACATTTTAATTCAAAAGAAAGCCATACATAATCAAATTTTTTAAGTTCAACTTGTTTATCTAATCTTTGTTTATCTAGATACCCTAAATTTGATAAAATTCCTATTTGGCATTTTTCTTTTAAACTATGTGCATATTCTACAACATCTTTGTAATATTCAATATTATCAAATTCTTTTATGTAATAATCATAAAATTCTTGTGCAGTACATTTTAAACTGAACTCTTCTTTTATTTGTTCAAACCATTTATTTTCTTTTATATCTCTTATATCATTTACTCCAAATTGAACAGATCTACTATAATATCTTTCTACAATATTTTTGCTTTCTGTTGGATTAAATTGTTTTATTAAATTTTCTATTGCTGTATCTACATTATATTCACCTTCTCTATGGCTTTCTATTATTCCACCCCAATCAAATATTACTATTTTATTATAATTCATTTGTATCTTCTCCTTTGATATTTATAATCTTATTTTTCTCATATATTTTATATAATACTTAAAATTGATACAAAGTCAAGTATTTTTATTAATATTTTATTTTTTTTACACATTTTTCATAGAAATATGTGTCATATTGTACTATGTCAATATAGCAAACATGTATTAGATATATAAAAAAAAATACAATTATCAACCAAATATAATTTATTTCATACTATATTATAAGCGTATTTTTTGTTGAAATATGCAAAAGAAAGGATTGAAATTTATGAAAAAAATATTTTGCTTTTTAGCAATAATTGCAACATTTGGATTAATAAATATTCCATCATATGCAGCAGAAACTCCAGTATATGACGGAACTTTTAACAATAATCAAGGTGCATTTTTTGCAAATGGCGCTCCTATTGTTATTTCTGAAGTTGATGGAAATACAACCATTACTTGGAATGGAGGAAGTCAAATTGTTCCAAATACTGTAAGTGTTTTTGGCGGTGGAAATGGTGGCAATTATAACTCTTCTAAAATTACTATGAAAAGCGGAACTGTTCAAAATTTAGTTGCCGGTGGCCTTGGATATTCTGCCGATAAATCTTCTACTGTTACAACTGCAAATGTCATAATAAATGGTGGTACTATTTCAAATGCCGTTGCTGGTGGTGGATATTTTAATGCAAAAGTTAACAAATCAAATATACAAATGAATGGTGGTACTGCTTTAACTGTTCAAGGTGGCGGTATGGCAAGTGGAAAAATTGATGGTGTAAATTACTCTGTTGGAACTAAAGAAGATAGTGAGAATTCTCCAAATAGAACAGAGATTGCAAATGTCACAATCTCTGGTGGCAAAGTAACTTATGGAGTCTTTGGTGGTGGCCAAGGTTATTCATATACTGGTACTGTTAATCTTACAATATCTGATGGTGATATGAGTAATTCTTATGTTACTGCTGGTGGTTCTAATGGATACACTGGTACTGCAAATGTTAAGTTGACAGGCGGTAAAATTGGTGTTTACCAAACTGTTAATAGAGGTACTTTAGATAGTGCTACTGTTAGAGTTACTGGTTCTACTATTGGTAAGTTTTATGTAGGTGGAGAAACTGAAGATAAATCCGTTACAGGTGTTATAAATAATATTCATGTTCATTTACTTGGTGGAACTATTGGAGCTTTAGATTCTGGAACTAGCAATGGTACTCCAATAACTATTGATAATAAAAATTATGAGGTAGATGCTACAAATTTTGTTAAAATTACAGATAATAAAATTGCTACTTCTATTATTTATTTTGATTATAATTTTGTTTTACTTGTTGTTGTTATTTTTTCTGTTATGGTTTTACTTGCTGTTTTATTTGCATTTTTATATTTAGAATCGTTTTAGAATTAAATAAAAAATTTATAAAAAGTTGAAGTGTTTCAACTGTCTTAAAAAAGCAGATAATTTTTGATAATTATCTGCTTTTTTTCTTTAAATTCTTAATCTCAAAGCATTTAGTACAACAGTCAAACTGCTAATCGTCATTGCAAATGCCGCAATCATTGGATTCATAGTAATTCCAAACGGTTGCAAAACACCACAAGCAATCGGAATCATACAAATATTATAGAAAAACGCCCAAAATAAATTTTGCTTTATATTTCGTATAGTCTTTCTGCTAATCTCAATTAAATCATTAATTTTCTCCAAATTGTCATTCATAAGAACTACTTGTGAAGAATCCATAGCAATGTCTGTACCACTTGAAACTGATACACCAATATCTGCTGTTACAAGGCTTACACTGTCATTTATTCCATCGCCACACATCATTACAAGTCCATTTTCTTTTAATTTTTTTATTTGTTCTGATTTTTCTTTTGGTGTGACATTTGAGATAACCTTATTAATTCCAATTTCTTTTGCTATTATTTCTGCAGTCTTTTCATTGTCACCTGTAAGCATTACAATATCAATATTTCTATTTTTTAATTTTTGTATTACATCAATAACATTTTCTTTTAAGATATCTTTTACTCCTATTAAAGCTATTAATTCATCATTTAGACTTACAAATAAAATGCTATTTCCTGCATTTACTAATGTTTGTTCATCTTGTTCGTTACTTATTTTGATATTATTTTCTGTCATTAATTTTTTATTACCAATTAAAAATCTATCTCCGTTCTGTGTGATTCCTTCAACTCCAAATCCTGGTATTGCTTTAAATTCTTTTATTTCTTCTAGTTTTATTTTGTCTTCTTGTGCTTTTTTTACAATTGCTCTTGCTATTGGATGTTCAGATTTATTTTCTATACTTGCAACTTTTCTTAATATTTCCTTTTCTTCTATATTGCTGTAATTATATATTTTTGAAATACTCAATTCGCCTTTTGTTAGTGTTCCTGTTTTATCAAAGCAAATTGTTTTTACTTTATGTGCATTTTCTAATGTTTCACTTGTTTTTACCAATATTCCTTTTTTACTTGCATTTCCTGATGCAATAACTATTGCAAGTGGTGTTGCTAACCCTAAACTGCATGGGCATGCTACAACTAATATGCTTACAAATATGTTTATTGCAGTTGCTACATTCTTTGAAATTAGCAACCATAAAATAAATGCTAAAACTGCAATTACAAAAACTACTGGTACAAAGTATCCGCTTATTTTGTCTGCTATTTTTGCTATTGGTGCTTTTGTGCTTGTGGCTTGTGTTACAAGTCTTACGATTTCTGAAACAGTTGATTCTTTACCGATTTTTTCTGCTCTATATTTTATTGTTCCCTCGTAATTTATGCTTCCAGCAATTACCTTTGAGCCTTTTTCTCTTTTTACTGGAATACTCTCACCTGTTATAAATGATTCATTAATATGTGTTGTTCCTTCAGTTATTTCTCCATCAACTGCAATTTTCTCTCCTGGCTTGCATATTACAATGTCATCTTTTTTGATTTCGTCTAATGTTACTGTGACCTCTTGTCCATCTCTTAAAATCACTGCATTATTGGGAGTTATTGTCATTAATTGTTGCAATGCTTCTTTAGTTTTATCTTTGTTTTTATTTTCTACATATCTTCCAATTTCTATAAAGAATATTACTATTGCTGCAGATTCATAATATAGGCTTTCTACATGCATTTCATGTCCTTTTAAAATTTGAATTGTTCCATATATACTGTAAATATAACTTGCTAAAACACCTATCATTACTAGTGTGTCCATATTTGGTGTTTTGTGTATTAAATTTTTATATCCATTTTTTATTATGTCTTTTCCTAAAATTAATACTATTGTTGTTAAAATAAATAGTGATATTGCATAATTTACTGGATGTGTCATCATATTTAAAAATGGAATTACCGGCAACCCAATCATATGTGACATTGATATATATAATACTAAGATTGATATTATTGTTATTGCTATTAGTTTGTATTTTTCGTTTGATTTTTTCTTTTCTTCTTTTTCAAAATTGTCTATTCCTAAACTTGTGAATCCTGCTTTTTCTACAAATTTTTCTACTTGTTCTAGTGTTAGTTTTTTGTCGTCATATTCTATGTTTGCATTATTCATTATTAAATTTACTGTTGCTTGTTTTATTCCGTCTTGCTTGTTTAGGTATTTTTCTAGTCCTGAAGAGCAAGCACTACAAGTCATTCCATCAATTTTTAATAATACTTTTTTCATATTTTATATTATCCCTTCTTAAAGTACTATATTCATGTTGGAAAATAATTAAATTTTGGCAAGAAAAATTTAATTTAAAGGGCAAGGGCGCATACATTTGTATGTAACCGCGTTTTAAATGAAATTTGACGCAGTCCAAAATTGTAATTATTTTTCAACATCTTTATTCTCCTTTGAAACCAGCATCTTCAATTGCCTCTTTAATATTTTCTATATTGATTTTTGTTTCATCATATTTTATTGTTGCTTTCTTTTCTTCTAAACTTACTTTTGCTGTTTCTACTCCCTCTAAATTGTTTAATACTTTCTCTAATCTTGTTGAACATCCTGTGCAGTGCATTCCTTCTATTTTTAAATTTGTTTCTTTCATTTTATTTTCCTCCTCAAATTTTTTATTAACATACTTTTTTATGTTATTTTCTTATTTGTTGAACCTTTTAAAAAGTCCTATCAATTCATCTATTACTTCTATGTTTCCCTTTTCTATGTCTTCTGATACACAGGTATATAAATGTTGTTCTAACATATGGTTTGATAGACTTTTCAATGAATTTTGTGCCGCAGATAATTGTATCAAAATATCATTGCAGTATGTATCTTTTTCTACCATTCTTTTTATTCCTGCTAATTGTCCCTCTATTCTGCTTAGTCTATTTATTATTAGTTTCTTTTCGTCTTCTCCTCTAAGTGTTTTCTTGTGTCTACATTCTTCCATTTTATCACTTCCTTTCTAAAACACTAATGGTTATCAATCGCGAATAAGTCATAGAACTTTTTTAATAATTAGTTTGATTTTCTTAATTATTATATACCCATTAGGGGTATTTGTAAATATGGGGGTATATATATTTTTTTGTTTAAATACCAGCAGTTTAAAAGGAGCGTGCACTAGCACTCTCCTTTTATTTCTGTTAACTCTCCTTTTCGACCTTCTTTTGCATTCATCCATGATATTTCTGACCATGAGTCCTCTGTGTGTTTTCCTTCACACACTTTAACATCATACCCATTTTTTATAAGTTCTTCCATTTTTTTCTCCTGCCAATTGGCGTATTTAAAATGTTTACAAATTACAGTTTTATAATAGCACATTTTATATATTATGTCAATTTCTATTTTTTTGTTTTTGCTAAAAATTCAATATTCCCAAATGTTCTAATAATATTTTAATTCCTAATAAAATAAGAATAACTCCGCCTAAAAATTCTGCATTATTCTCGTATTTATCTCCAAATCTATTTCCTATTTTTGTTCCAATTACTGATAAAGCAAATGTAATTATCCCTATAAGTGTTATTGCTAAAAGCAAATTAACATTAAAAAATGCAAATGTTATTCCGACTGCCAATGCATCTATACTTGTTGCTATTGCCAATATAATCATAGTTTTAAATCCAACATCGCCATTTATGTTTTCATTTTCTTTGCTAAATGTTTCTTTTATCATATTTCCACCGATTACTGCTAACAAAATAAATGCCACCCAGTGATCAAAACTTGTTATAAAACTTTCAAATGTTGAACCTAAAAAATAACCTATAATAGGCATTATTGCTTGGAAGCCTCCAAAATAAAGACCTATTATGCATGCTTTTTTCCAGTCCATTTTTTTCATTGATATTCCTTTGCATATTGATACTGCAAATGCATCCATTCCAAGTCCTATACTTAATAATATTAATTCTATTATTCCCATGTTTTCATCTCCTAAATGTTTATATATAATTTTATTTTGTTTAAAAATTTTTATGTTATTTATATAACATTTTTGGAGAATTATCAATTACCTAAAAATTAAAATAAATTAATTAGTTCTTCTTTATTTCTTAAACCAACTAGTCTTTTTTCTTCTTTTCCATTTTTGAAAACTATTAATGTTGGTATACTCATAACATTATATTCAACTGCTATATCAGGATTTTCGTCAACATTTATTTTTCCTACCTTAACTTTTCCCTCTAATTCTTTTGCTAATTCTTCTATTACTGGTGCCATTGCATTACATGGTCCACACCAGTCTGCATAAAAATCTACTAATACTGGTTTTTCTGATTTTAAAACTTCTTTTTCAAAATTTTCTGTACTTAATTTTATTTCCATTTTCTTTCTTCCCTTCTTAATTATTTAACACTGCAAGCCCTGCTTTAGTTCCATCATATACTGCCTTTGAAACTTGGTATAAACCGCCTGTGCAGTCTCCGCAAGCAAATAAACCTTTTATTGATGTTTCCATATTTTCGTCAACAACAATTTTGTCGTTATTTATTTTTGCCCCAATTTTTTTTGCAAACTCTGTACTTCCTGCAACACCTTGAGCAATAAATATTCCATCAATTTTCATTTTAGTATTATCTACAAAATCAATTTCTTCAACTTTGTTTTCTCCTTCTATTTGGTCTATTTCCTTTGTATTAATGTTAATATTTTCTGCTCTATATTCTGGTGCCTGTCTACCATTTGTTAAAATAGTTATTGATTTTGCAATATTTTGTAAATCCTTTGCCTCCGCAATTGCATAGTCTCCGTTTCCAATTACGGCAACATTTTTATTTCTGTAGAAAAACCCATCACAAATTGCACAATAACTAATTCCTTTGCCTTCATACTTGTCCATATTTTTTATATTTGGTTTGTTCTTTTTGTTTCCAGTTGCAAGTATAACTGATTTTGCTTTAAATTCATTGTTTAAAGTTTCAACCTTAAATGTATATTCTTTTTCGTTTAAATAGTCTATTTTAATATTTGTAACTTCATCTTTTATAACTTCTGCACCTATATTCTGAGCCTGTCTAATTCCTATTTTGTACAATTCTTCTCCATTTATTCCATTTTCAAATCCATAATAGTTTTCTATTTTGGTGGATTTTTCTAATGCCGATTTTTCTTTGTATATTATTAATGTTTTTAAATTTCTTCTTATTGTATAAAGGCTTGCAGATATTCCCGCAGGTCCTGCACCTACAATTATCACATCATACATTTGCTTCACCTCTTTTTTATTTTACAACTATTCCTAATAATTTTGATAGTTCAACTGCCTGGAATTGATTAACGATTAACCCCTTTAGGTCTTCTTTGTCTATTATAATTCCATCAATATTACAAGTTGAAACATCAATTCCTTTTAAATTTGTTCTAAACATTTGAGTTCTATATAATTCACATTCTTCGAATTTTGTATTCTTTAATTTGCATTCTCCAAATGATGCCATGCTTATATTGTTTTCTTTAAAAGTTGTATCCTTAATGTTGGAATTTGCAAAATTAGAATATTCAAAATTTGATTCCTTCATTTTTGTCCTATAAATGCTTGTATCAATAAGTTTTGTTCCTACTAATTTACAATTAGAAAATTCACATTCTACAAAGTTTGATTCACTGAAATCGGCATTTGAAAAGTCACAATTATTAAAAATAACATTTGTAAAATATGTACTTATGAATTTTGCTTCTATACATTTACAGTTTTCAAATATACAGTTTGTTATTTCGTTTTTTTCTGTAATTATTGTTTCAATACAATTTTTGAATTTGTATCCTCTTATGTCGTTTTCTTGTTCTGTTTCTGTAATTATTATTCTTTCTATTTGTTCTGCTTCTTTGTATTCCATTGTTTCAATTTTCACACTTTCTACATTTGCTCACAAAATTAATGATATTTTTGGTACAAATATCATTAGTCCAATTATTGCGGCTGCAATTGCTGATATAAGAACTGCACCTGCTGCAACATCTTTTGCTATTTTGGCTTGTTCGTTTTTTTCTTTTGTTATTAAATCTACAGTGCTTTCTATTGCAGTATTTATTAATTCCATTGATATTACAAGTCCAAATAATGCTATACAAATTATCCATTCTACTTTATTTATTTTTAATAATATTCCAAATATTATTACTAATATCATTATTGATATGTGTATTTTCATATTTCGTTCTTTTTTTATTCCCGTAAATATTCCTTCAAATGCATATTTAAAACTTTTTATAAATTTTTTCATTTTAATTTATTATCCTTTTTTAATTTTCTTCATTCAAATTATATAAAAAAATGTATCATATTTCAAGTGATTTCTTTAAAAATTTCTTTAGATTTTACATCTATAGTTACTATTCAAACTCCATAAAATTATCAAAATAGAAAGAGCGGAATATTCCGCTCTAATTGAAAACATTTATTATAGTACGTTTTACATAAAATTGCAACATTTTATACCACATACAATAATATACAGAAAAACTGCAATATACTTCCTAGTAATATAAATAAATGAAATATAGAATGCATATACTTTTTCTTTTTCCCCAATCCATACAAAATAGCACCAACGGTATAAGCAACTCCACCACTAACTAAAAGTAATAATCCAGGTATTCCTAATAATTTAGGTAACAATTTAGCAGTAAAAATAATGCACCATCCCATACCTAAATAGCATATCATAGAAAAAACTTTAAATTTTTTGATATCTATTGAATTTAGGGTTATTCCTAAAATTGCAATTGCCCATATAATTCCAAATATACTCCATCCAAGAGCAGTATTGTATTCTCTAAAGGTCACTAAGCAAAATGGTGTGTATGAACCTGCTATCAATAAGAATATTGAGCAATGGTCTAATATTTGGAATACTTTTTTTGCTTTTCTTTGCGGCTTTAATCCGTGATATATACTAGACATCGTGTATAAGAGTATCATTGTTACACCATATATTGAACTGCTCACAACGCCATATCCATTATGATGTATTGCTGCAAATACAACGCATAGCACTAATGCAACTATTCCAAATGCTCCTCCTACTATGTGTGATGTCATATTAAAAATTTCTTCGCCTTTTGTATAATAAGGCAAAACTCTATCTTTTAATTTTGTTCTTGTCATTTATCTCTCCTTATTTTTTTATCCATACTGACACGCTTCTTGATTTTACACCAAAATTTCCGCATCCTTCTTCGTCTATTGTTACTTCTTCTTCGCAATTTCCAAGGCAGTCAATATATGTTTCACCAACATTTTGATTTCCCACATACATTCTTTTATATCCATCACCTGCATTAGAAATAACAACCGCTAAGCCTGAACTTATGTGTTCATCGTCACCTTCTTGTGTCCATCCTATAAAATTATTATGGTCAAAATAATCGTGTTGTAAACCATATGATTTTTCTTTTCTTATTAACATTAATGTTTTTATGTCATTTACTGGCTCAATATGGTCATGTTCTATTCCATAATAATCACCGTAAAATACACAAGGATATCCATCATTTCTTAGCAATATAATTGAATATGCTATTGATTTAAACCAACCTTGTACAAAACTTTGTAGTGCTTGGCCTGGTTGTGTATCGTGGTTGTCTACAAATGTTACTGCCATACATGGATTTTCCTTTACCAATGTGTGTTCCAATATTTGTGACATATTGTAATTTGGGTCATTTGATGCATTAAAAAAATTATAGTGTAATGGTACATCAAATAATGATATTTTTCCTTCTGTTTCCGTAATATATCTATGTAATCTATTTACATCTGTTGACCAATATTCACCAACTGTAAATAATTCTTTTTTGCTTTCATCTCTTAATGTTTGTATCCATTCTTTATAAAAATTTGCATCTATGTGTTTTACTGCATCTAATCTGAATCCATCAACTTTTGTTAAGTCTAAATACCATCTTCCCCAGTCTTTGCATTCTTTTACTACTCTAGGATTTGAAAAGTCTAAATCTGCTCCCATTAAATAGTCAAAATTTCCAAATTCTTCGTCAACTTCTGCTCCCCATTTTTTATCTACAAATTTGAATATTGCATTTTCGCCAGTTTGATTATTATAGTCTATTCCATCAAAATCTGTCCAATTCCATTCGAAGTCTGAATATTTGTGTTTTCTTCCAGGGAATGTGAATTTTGTTGCAACTTTTACATTTTCTCTTTGTGATGTTTCTATATTATGGTTTGACCAGTCTACTTTTGTTGCAGGAATTGTTTGCAATGCATCTGCTCCCATTTTGTGATTTAAAACTATGTCTGCATAGCTTTCTATACCTGCTTGTTTTAGTGCAATTATAGCGTCTAAATATTCGTCTTTTGACCCGTATTTTGTTTTTATTGAGCCTTTTTGGTTAAATTCACCTAAGTCATATACGTCATACACTCCATATCCAACATCATCTTTTCCGCCTATTCCTTTATATGCCGGTGGTAACCACATTGCTGTTACTCCTAAATCTGATAGTTTTTCTGCATTTTCTTTTATTTGATTCCATAAATTTTGGTTACATTCCATATACCATTCAAAGTATTGCATTATTATTCCATTAATTTTTTTCATTTGATTCGCCTCTTTTGTTTTTTGTCATTATATCACTTAATTATTTTAAAATCTATAGTAGACCGAAAAGTCGATTATAAAAAAATTATTTTTTGAATTTCTCTATTTTCGATTAATTCATAAATTTGTTTATTATTTTTTATATCTTCTACATTCTTCCCATGCATCGTAAAAATCCCTTTAACCCCAGAATATAATGCATAATGAATTGCTTCAACATCTTCTTTACTTCCTATCTCATCACACGCAATTATTTCTGGAGCCATTGTTCTAATAAGCATATGTATACCTTTGTTTTTACTTACATTTTCTATTATGTCTGTTCTAATTCCAACATCATTTTGAGGTGCTCCCTTATACATTGCTGCTATTTCTCCTCTTTCGTCAACAACGCCACATGTTTTGCCTCTAAAATTTATTTCTTCTATTCCATCACTTAGCCTTCTAATAATGTCTCTTAAAATGGTTGTCTTTCCTCTACCTGGAGGTGCAACTATAATGGAATTGTATATTGTTTTATTCTCAATATCTATAATTTCTCTTAATATTCTTGTACTGCAGTTTTTTACCTCTCTTGCTATTCTTATATTTAAACTTGATATGTATTTTATATTTGTAATTTTTCCATTTTCAATTACACATGAACCTGTTAGCCCTACTCTGTGTCCTCCTTTTATTGTTATAAATCCTTCACATATTTGATTTTTATATGCATATATTGAGTTTTCACATAGTCTTTCTACTATCTGCAATATTTCTGTTTGAAGTATATTATATTGCAATATAAGGTCTTTTTCCCTTAATTTTAATATTATTGGCTTGTCTACCCTGATTCTAATTTCTTGTAGTTCATTTGCAATTTGGGGATTTTCTTGCAATAAATTTGAAAAAATTTGATATATTTTATTTGGAAAATATCTTAAAATTTCATCCATTTTTATCTTCCTTTTATTTTTATTCTAATGTCCTTTTTTATACATTGGTTCCAAATTGGACATTCTCTATATTATATTCTTTTTTATGTATTTTATGACTCATTTTGGTTAGACTAAACATTATAATAATTATTCTAATTGGTTTATAGGTAAAACCGTTATTAAAAAGCCTAAATATATTATGTAAGGATTGATTTTTAAATGAAAAATAATAAAATTTGGATTATTGTTGCCATTATACTAATTTTGTGTATTGGAATTGGTATTTATTTTTTCTTTAAAAATAAATATACGAATTCTTCTAATTATTCTGCAGAAAGAACTTCTACAAATCAAAATTTTTCGGCAAACAATACCTCTGTTAATAATAATATTGTTTCAAATTCACAGATAAATAATACAGAAAATTTTGGACATAATTCATTAATAGAAAATAAAGCAAATGGGGAAAATGAACAAAATAATATCCAAAATATTGAACCCAAAAAGGATGAACTTATTTCTTCTTTTTCTACAAAGATTTATACAAAGGAGTCTGAGAGACAAAATAATATTTCTATTACATGTTCGAAATTAAATGGAACTGTGGTAAAAAATGGAAACACTTTTTCTTTTTGCAATACTATTGGTCCTGCAACTTCTGCAAAGGGTTACCAAGAAGCTGATATTTTTGATAATGATGGTAATAAAAAGAAAGGTCTTGGTGGTGGAAATTGCCAAGTGAGCACTACTTTATATAATGCTGTTTTAAAAGTTTCTGGTTTGTCTATTATAGAGCGCCATGAGCATAGTAATAAAGTTCCTTATATCAAATCCGGAAAGGATGCTGCTGTTGCTTATGGTAGTTATGATTTAAAGTTTAGAAATAATACTGGAAATGATATAAGAATTGAGGCTTCTGCTACTGCTAATAATGTTTCTATAAATTTATATAAGATATTTTAAAAGTTACTATTCACAATATAATAAAATATAAATTATTAATTTCATTTTTTATAATTCATAACTTGTGAATAGTAACTTTTAAAATTTTTTATTTTTGTTCTCTGTGCTTCATTTTATTCGTTATTTTATTTAGTTCTGCTCCTAAAAATAATGAGTAAAAGCATGAATATGTCCACATCATAATAAGCATTAATGTTGTTAAACTTCCATAAGTAATAGAAAAACCTTTAAAAATATCTAGGTATTTAGAAAACACAAATGATATTACATTAAGTGCAATAGCACCAAATATTGCTCCTGGGATTTGGCTTTTAAATGTAACTTTATGGTTTGGCATAAATCTATATAAAAATAAGAATATTACAAATGTAACAAAAATAAATCCTAATTCTGTCGCAATTTGTGAAAGTGTATTAAAGTTTTCTAATGCTCCAAAATGTTGTTGCATCAATGATTTTAAACTATTTCCAAAAACCAATAAAACCATTCCTAACATTATTAAAACTATAAATATTACTGTGTCTATTAATGCCATTATTCGTAAATATAATATTGATTTTTCGTTGTCTTCATCTGTGTTGTATACTGAGTGTAATCCTTTTGTTAAAGCAAATAATCCCTTTCCTGCAGACCACAATGTGAATATAAGAGATATTGATATTGTTCCTATTGATTTTGAGTATACTTCTCTTACTATTCCTAATACAAATTCATTCATACTTGATGGAATTATTTTTGAAATTGCATCAAATAGTGTCTGTTGTTGTATATTTGTATATTGTATCAATGTTATTAGCAATATGACAAATGGTATAAATGATAATATTGTATAATATGAACATTGAGCGGAGTATTCACTTATGTGGTCTTCTCCGCTTATTTTTAAGAACATATTAAATTGTTTCATTTTTTTAGAAATCTTCAATTTTATTTTTTCCATTGTTCTTTCCTTTACTTTAAATTTATATTTTTTCAAAGATTTTTCTTTAATCAAATTTTTAAAAATTTAATAACTTCTATACTATAATATTTTATTTAGATTCTTTTTTATTCTTTGTTTTTGTCTTTTTAGGTAATTCTTTTAAATCTCCAACCTTGTCAATTATTTCTTGTTTCTGCTTATTCATATTTTCTCTAAATTCATCTGTTTGTTCTACAACTTGTCTTTTTATTTCTTCCTTTTTCTCTTTTATTTTAACTTTAATTGATTGAACTTTTGGGTAAGCCTCTAATAGTCTTCTATATAATCCTGATTTGTTTAGAAGTGCCTCTTTAACCTTATTTGTTATCTCTTCAGTATTATCTAAACTCTTTCCAAATTCTTTTGTAGTTTTTCCAACAAAGCTTATAACATTAGTTGAAATTATATTATCTAATAAAAATATTGTAAATAGTACTCCTGATATTATATTTAATTCAAGTTCTGGTAATGCTTCAATTTTGCCTATTAAGAATGGGTTTGAAACGTACATTATAAACATTCCTAATAAACCGAATGGAATTATTGTATTTAAACATACTCTTCCATTTATGTTGAATTTTCTTTGACTATAGTCCCACCATCTTGCATGATAAATTTTTTCCATAAAGTAACTTGTTAAATATTCTAGTGTTCCACATACCAGTATTGCCATTACAAACAATGCAACTGGATCTGGTACATATTTTTTTAGTAAAAATGTTATTAATATTGCTCCTGTTCCATATATAGGGCAATATGGTCCTATTAAAAATCCTCTATTTATAAATTTCTTTTTTTCAATTAATTTTCCTACTACTTCCATACACCATCCTGCAACTGAATATGTTAAAAATAGTAAAAAATATACTCTAATATCTATTCCAAATATTATCATTTTCTTTCCTCCGTTTTATTATAATTTTAAATCTTTATACTTGATAATATTATAAAAGTATTAAAAATATAAAATTCCATATACAATATAATTATTATATCTCGATTCTATCTGTAAATTTATTTTTAACTGATATTTTTAATACCCTATTTTCTTCTTTTTCTAATTTAGGGTCTTTATTTACAATTTTTACCGCTGCTTCCTGAGCCAATTTTAAAATATCCATATCTGTAAACAAATTAGCAATTTTAAAATCTGGAATACCATGTTGCATTGTACCAAAGAAATCTCCTGAGCCTCTTAATTCCAAATCCTTTTGAGAAATAAGAAAACCGTCATTAGTTTCACACATAATTTTCATTCTTTCTTTAGTATTTTGTCCTTTTCCTTTAAATTTTAAAATACAATATGATTTATATTCACCACGTCCAACTCTTCCACGTAACTGATGTAATTGTGCCAATCCAAATCTTTCTGCATCTTCAATTACCATTATATTTGCATTTGGAACATCAACACCTACTTCAATTACAGTTGTTGAAATAAGTATATCTATTTCTTTATTTTTGAACTTTTCCATTATTTCGTCTTTTTCTTTTTGTCTCATTTTTCCATGTATATATTCGACTCTGTAATCAGAAAACGTCTCTTCTTTACATTTTTCATATAATGTTGTAACCGCTTTTAAATCTGTGTCCTCTTCTTCACTTTCTTCAACCAATGGACATACAATATAGGCCTGTCTACCTTCGTCAATTTGTTTTTTTATAAAATTATTGATTCTTTCTTCCATTCTATTCGTAACCGCAAATGTTTCTATTGTCTTTCTATTTGGTGGAAGTTCATCAATTATTGATATGTCCAAGTCTCCATATAAAATTAATGCAAGTGTTCTTGGAATTGGTGTTGCAGACATAACTAAAACATCTGGATTTTGTCCTTTTTGTGCAATTTTTGTTCTTTGCTTTACTCCAAATCTATGTTGCTCATCTGTAACAACTAGACCCAAATTTTTAAATTCTACATTTTCTTCTAGCATTGCATGTGTTCCAATTAATATATCAATTTCACCATTCTTTAAACGTTCTAAAATATCTTCTTTTTTCTTTTTGCTGATACCTGATATTAATAATTCACATTTTATATCAAATTGATTTAGCATTTTTTCAAAATTAACCATATGCTGTGTTGCAAGTATTGCAGTTGGTGCTAGAATTGCTGCTTGATATCCAGATTTTACGGCTTTGTATGCAGAAATCATTGCAACAACTGTTTTTCCAGAGCCAACATCACCTTGTAAAAGTCTGTTCATCGATTTTTCTGATTCCATATTTTCATCAATTTCTTGTAATACTCTTAATTGAGCTTTTGTTAATTTGAATGGCAATGTATTTATTACATCTGACATCTTTACATTTTTGTCAAACGTAATTCCTTTTTTGTCTGTCAGATTACTATTTTTTAATTGTAATAAAGCCAATTGAGTTATTAGCAATTCTTCAAAAACCAATCTTCTTCTTGCCTTTTTAAAGTCCTCAAAATCATGTGGAAAATGTATATCATAATTTGCTTTATTTGCATTCTCTAACTTATACTCATTTAATATATAATCTGGTAAAGTCTCTGGCAAACCACCTTGTTCCTTAACCTTTTGAAGTCCATTTTCAATTATTTTTCTTAAAGTATTTTGTGTTAAACTATATGTCAATGGATAAATTGGTATTATTTTTCCAGTATTATTTGAATTTTCTATCTCGTCAAATACAGGGGAATTCATACTTATTTTTCCATATTGAAACTCAACTTTTCCATAAAATCTGTATTTTTTCCCGTATTTGAAACTTAGATTTTAAATATGGTTGATTAAACCACGTTATTACTGCTTGTCCTGTTTCGTCAATAACTGCAAGCCTTTGTATAGTTCTCCCTTTACTTATTCTACTATCTACTATTCTTGACATTGCTACTGCTTCTATTAATGCAACTTCTCCATTTGCACATTCACATATGTTCTTTGGTTTGCTTCTATCCTCATATCCTCTGGGATAATATGTAATTAAATCTTCAACATTGAATATTCCTATCTTATTTAGGAGTTTTACCTTTTGTGGTCCTACTCCTTTTATATATTTTACATCTTCTGTTAAATTCATTTTTTATCTCCATTTTTTCGGGATTGGGGGACGGGTCTTTAATCCCGAAAAATTTTACGGGATTAAAGACCCGTCCCCCAATCCCTAATTTTTATATTTTCAATAATTTGAAATCAAGACCATCACTACTTACTAATTTATATTCAATTCCATCAATATTGCCTTCTACTGCATCTTGTATTGAATTTGCATGTAGATGTGCATAATAACATCTTTTTATATTATATTTTTTCATAAGTCTTGTGTAATCTGTATTCATATAATTTTTTGTTAGTGGTGGATAGTGCATAAACACTATGATTTCTTTATCTTCTCCATATTTTGATATTCCATCTTGTATTGATAATTCTAATCTTGCAACTTCTCTTTTTGTTAATCTAATATCTTCTTGATCTTCTGAAATATTCCATCCCTTTGTTCCAGCTATAGTTTTGCCTTCAAATTCATAACTATTATTATATAGAAAATCTATGTTTTTAAAGTCTTGTTCTTGTATGTATCTTCTCATACTTGTTACTGTTGTCCACCAGTAGTCATGGTTTCCTTTTAATAAGATTTTTTTTCCTGGTAAATTGTTTATAAATTCAAAGTCTTTGTCTGTTTCATCTAGGTACATTGCCCACGAAAAGTCTCCTGGCAATATTACTGTGTCCTCTGGTTTTACTTTTAATAGCCAGTCTTGTTTGATTTTTTCTTCATAGTTCTGCCAATTTTTCCCGAATATGTCCATTGGTTTATTTGTGTTGAATGATAAGTGTAAGTCTCCTATTACATATATTGCCACTATTTCACTCCCTTTCCTTATGTAATATAAAAGTTTTATATATTATTATTTTATGTTGCTAAATATCTTTATTTATTTTACTCGTCTGTTTTATTCTTTCTATAGTTTACAATATTTTTTCTTAATTGTCTATAATTTACAACTTAAATTTGATTTTTTTGTTTGATAGTGCTATAATGTTTTTCGTAACAAATAACTTAAATAGTTTTTGGTAAGGAGGGTGTTTTAATGGATAATAGCACTGAAACGAGTATAACACTAAAAGATTGTATAAATAGTCTTTTAGAAACTGAGAAGGAACGGAATGATATAAAAATTTTCTTGGTTGATAATTTTTTGACCGATTCCTGGAGTAAGCAGATAATTAATTTATCTGTTGGAAAGGAAAAAGAAGTTAGTCAAATTGATTTCTTTGATAACTTCACAGAAAGTATTTTTGTCAAATCTTATGATTCAACAACTTCTGCTCTTTTGTTTTTAGAATATTTTAAAAAACATTCTAACTTGAAGGATGATTTAATTTCTGCAATTAAATCAGAAGAAAATGCTCCTTGGATATCTGAAATTTTTGAGAAAAAAAAGTTGTTTTTTTTAGTTTCGGACTCTCAGTGGAAGTATCATTCTTTGGAAGTAAATGCTGAAATAGATATGGTTTTAATTGGAATGGATAAATTACCAACTATTGAAATCAATATCTTATAATAAAACACAACGGCCGGTCTTTTTTGACCGGCTCTTATATTATTATATATTAGGTTTGATTTTTATAATTTTAAATTTGGAATTGCATTTAAATCCATTTCATCTCTTTTTCCATTAATAAAATTATAATACCCTGCAGAAGCAATCATTGCAGCATTGTCTGTACATAATTTTAAATCTGGCATATATACTTTTATTTCTTGATTTTCAAGTTTTAAAAATTCTTTTCTTATATAACTGTTTGCAGATACTCCCCCTGCTAATACAACTGTTTTTAACCCAGTTTGTTTTAACGCTTTTTCTGCATTTTCTAGTAATATTTCTGTTACGGTTTTTTCAAAACTTGCACATAAATCAGCCTTGTTTATATCTGGTGTTTTATGGTGGAAATTTATTACTGCTGTTTTTATTCCACTAAAACTAAAATCTAAATTATCAAAATGTGTTTTTGGTAATTCTATTGCATTTGGATTTCCTTCTTTTGCAAGTTTGTCAACCTTTGGTCCACCTGGATATCCAAGTCCAACTACTCTTGCGACTTTGTCAAATGCTTCACCAATTGCATCATCTCTTGTTTTTCCTAAAACTTCAAATTCTGTATAACCTTTTACATGTACTAACTGCGTATTTCCCCCTGAAGTCATTACACACAAAAATGGTGGCTTTAATTCTGGGTATGTAATATAATTTGCTGCAATATGCCCCTGAATGTGGTTTACTCCAACTAACGGCTTGTTTATTGCAAAACTTAGTGCTTTTGCATATGAAAGTCCTACTAGCAATGCTCCTACAAGTCCTGGTCCGTATGTTGGAGTAATTGCATCAATATCTTCAAATTTTATATTTGCTTCTTCTAATGCTTTTTTTGTTACTCTTGATATTGCTTCAATATGGTTTCTTGATGCTATTTCTGGCACCACACCTCCATATTTTTCGTGTATTGGTATTTGTGTGTCTATTATGTTTGATAAAATTATTCTTCCGTTTTTGACTACTGATACTGATGTTTCATCACAACTTGATTCTATCCCTAATGTTAATATGTCTTTTTTCATTTTTTATGCTTCCTTTCATTTTGTATTAAAAATATAATATATATACTTAAATATCTACTTTAAAACTTTGAAAAAAATAGAGGGATTTTTGTCCTGTCCCCCAATCCCGTTTTTTTATAATCCAAATATCAATTTTCCTAATGCTAAAACTCCTTTTGAAACCCAGTTTATTGCTGGTGTTATAATTGTTCCTGCAATTCCCGTTATCCAAATCAATACGAATACAATATAGAATATTTGCTCATTGTTCAAAAAAAATTCTTTTGCTTTATATGGTAAAAATGGCATTATTATTTTTGAGCCATCTAGTGGTGGTAATGGTATTAAGTTAAATACACCAAGCCCTATATTTATTGATATTGTTGTTGATATTAATAACATTATTACCGTTCCAACTGTTGATGCCATAAATGTTGCGCTTGCAAATTTGTATATTGCACAATATATTAATGTAAATATTATTGCAAGTATAAAATTCATTAATGGTCCTGCAAGTGAAACAATTGCCTCTCCTTTTTCCATTGAGATTTTTCTTGTATAATTTCTTGGGTCTACTTCTACTGGTTTTCCCCATCCAAATCCTGCTACTAATAGCATTAGTGTTCCTATTGGGTCCAAGTGTGCAAATGGATTTAGACTTAGTCTTCCTTGCCTTTTTGCTGTGTCATCCCCTAGTTTATATGCTGCATATCCATGTGCAAATTCATGGAATGTTATTGCTATAAGTACTCCTGGTGCACTTAGTAATAAACCTAATAATTGACCTGGATTTGTTGCATATTGCATTACTAAAAATAATAGCATTATTCCTGTTATTATATACATTGTTTTTTTGTCAAAATTAAAATTAAACATAAATTTCTCCCTTCGTTTACTTATCCCCATTATAATTTCAATTATTGTTTTTAGATATCAAATGATTTTACAAATTGTATAATATCACTATTCACTTTTTGTATTCTTTCATCATTTTCAAATTCTTTAAAAGAAAACCACTTGTATTTTATATTAAAACACTGAAATTCTTTTTTATTAAATTCTTGAATATTTTTTAGTATGTTTACTTTATAAAAGAAATGCTGATATTCTTTTTCTATTTTATCACTTTCCGAGAATTTTTTATGTATCTTTTCACCAACAAATGATATCTCAACATCTTCCTTTTCAATGTTTAACATTTCTTTTATTTTGTTATAAATTGATTCCATGTTTTCTTTGTTTTCCATTTTACTGTTTAAGAATAAATAGCAGTTCCATTTTTTGTCATAATATTGTAAATATTCATTTTTTTCGTTTTTTATTATGATTATTGAATGTGTGTTCATAACTTTTCTCCCTTTTGGTTTATCTTTTGATTTTTTCTTCTTATTATATTTCATACTTTATCATATTTTTATTAAAATTTCAATTACTATACTTATTTTTCTTTCTTAAAATATTCGATTTCATATTTATCCAATAAGTCCATAGATATTTTTCCTTGCTTTAACGCTTCTTCTGCCGTCATTGCAACTCCATTTGGAAAATATACCATAACAACCTTTGTTTTTTGTGAAGGATAATAATACTTATATTTTTCATCTTCAAAAAATTTATATTCTCCCCCTTGTAAATATTTGCTATAATATTTTTCTCTATCTGCTAAAGTTGTACTATCAAATATTTTTGGTTCATCTGTTTCTTCTATCTTTTCTAAAATATCATTGTTATCAACTTTTAATGCAAAATATGGTTTATCAGAATTTTTTTCTTTCATAAATATTATAAAAGTATCTTGAAAATAACAGTATTTTGTATCTTGTCCTATTCCCATATATTCTGTAACCATTGTTGCTTTACTTGATAAATTACATCCTCTTTCATTCAAGTAAAAATTAATATTTTGGATAACATCATATATGTATAATCCTTTAGAATTTTTTATCTTTTTATCATATAATTGGTTGTAATTAATCATTCCATTTACCTTTACATATGGAACTCTTAATTCGTCATCTTCTGAAAATTCTGTACGACCTTTATAGTTTTTTGTTTTTGCTTTTATGTCTTCATAATATTCGTCAAATGATTTTTTATCATCTGTTCTATAAAGTATTATTTCATCTCCTTCTTTTGTTTTCAATTTTATAGCCATATCATTACTTAATAAACTACCATTATTTAATTTATTATAAAATAGAATTTCAACATTTTTATTCATTTCTTCTGGACTCGCATTGTTTATTCCAAAATATTTAATATATTCTTCACTATTTCCAAATGTCCATTTATAATCACTAAAATTATCAAATGATTCTAAAAAGTTCAATTCTTTGTTAAGTGTAGCATCTATTTTGTATCCATTTGTAACTGTTCTTTCTACATTTATTTTATAATCATTTGGATTTAGCATTTCTTTTGAAAATGTACTTTCATTTAAATCATTTGCAATTTGTGGCATTTTGTCTTCTAATTCTATCTTATTTAATCCAATTTTTTCTTCTAGGTCTTTCCATGCTAAATCTAGTGTTCCCACCCATAAATTATTTATTGTATTCTCATCTAGTGTACTTTGATATGATGGGTTCATTGTAATATTATGATTTGTATTGTTTTTTATATACTTATTATATATAACTGTTGTAGCATAGACTATTCCAGATAATGCGATTGTTGTGCATATAATTATTACAAAAATTTTCAAAACTTTATTCATTTCATTAAATCCTTTCTTTAGCAGGATTTTTCTTAATTGTTTTTTTCCTCTATGTATCAAATTCTTTGTGTTTTGTAGAGTTTCTCCTAATATTTTAGATGTTTCTTCATAAGATAGTCCTTCAATATTTACGAGATAAATTGCATTTTTATATCTTTCGTCTAACAATTCTATTGATTCTAATAGTTCTTTTTTACTTTCCTCTGTTGTAATAATATCTAATACATCTTTTTCAATTTGTTCATTATCATTTGTAAGATATTTTTCTGTTATTTCATTTCTTCTTTTTTCTACATTTATATAATTTAGTGCTTTGCTTCTTGCAACAAGATATATATAGTATTTAAAAGAACTATTTTCTCTCATTTGGTGCTGTATAACGTATATAAAAGTTTCTTGTGCTATGTCCTCTGCTTTTTGATAGTCTTTTACTATGTTATAAATAAAATATTCAATTTTATTTTTGTATTTGTTATAAAGAATTTCAAATGCTTCTTTTTCTCCATTCAAATAATCATTGTACAATTTTTTATCTAAATCTTTCTCCATTTTTTACCTGCTTTCATATATATATAACAGTAACATTAAAAAAAGTTTCATATATAATAGTATAAAAGCAAGTGGATATTAATCCCTTGCTTATTTAATCATTTGTAACATCCCCATTACCACTAACAGGAATTGTTTCTCCCAAATAAGTTGGTTCTGGCTTAAATATACATTTTATAAAATCTTTATCTCTTGCCAATATTTCTCTTATTTCTCTATATGTTGCTCCTACATATTGTCTTGGATCTGCTCCAACTCCATATACTTCTAAATCTAGTTGTTTTGCAATATATAATGCTCTATACAAATGATATTTTTGAGTTACTATAACAATTCTTTTTGCTTTAAAAATTGCTTTTGCTCTATAAATACTTTCATAAGTTGAAAATCCTGCATGGTCCATAAAAATATCTTCTGATTTAACTCCTCTTTCTATAGCATAGTTTTTCATTATATTTACTTCATCATATTCTGCTCTACCATGGTCTCCACTCATTATTATTTTATTTGATACATTATTTTTATATAAATTTATTCCTTCTAATAATCTATCTTCTAGCATAGGACTAGGTTCATTATTCCATATTCCAGCGCCTAAAACTATTATACAATCTATGTTTGATAATTTTGTATAATCTGTTTCTTTCACAATTTGTTTATTAGTAGATATTTTTACATACAAATTTATACCTATAATAATTGTTACCATTATAATAATTGCAATTGTTCCATATTTTAATACTTTTTTCATATATCTTTTCTCCATATTTTTTTATTTTGTACCTAGTTCATTAGAAAATCAAATATGTTCATTGCTGCACTTGTTCCTGTTTTGTATAATTCCGTGTATCCGCATTTGGTACAACTAATTGTTATAAACTTCTTATTTTGAACATCAAAAATTTTCGCGAAATTCCCTCAAGTTGCCTGAAATTGGTCCTTTTCATATTCTTCATTTCCACATTTTGGACATTTCCATTTTTCCATTATATCATTACCTCCAATTACAATATTTTTTCACAAAGTTGTATGATTGTTTTTTATATTCTAACACAAAAAATATTTTCAAACAATCTATTATTAAAAAAAAGTCCAAACTGAACTATACACCTAAAAAATAGAGTTCATACTGGACTTCTTTTTATTTTTCTATAAGATTATATTGACTTTCAATTAATTGTGCTACTTGTTCAGTTGAACCACTCCAGCTATTTCCACCAATAATTTCTCCTGTTGTTGCATCAACATAATAAACATATCTTTCTTGATAATATTCATTATAATAATCATAAAAAATCTTTACTTCCCAAACTTTTCTGACACGATTATCAACTTTGTAAAATTCTGCGTTATCTTTTATTTTATATGTTCCATTTTCATCACATTCATAATTAATTGTTCCTTTATTATAATTTTCTATATCTTTCTCTCTATATACAACATCTGCATTCATTTTATCGATACCAATTTGTGCTTCGGTAGTTGCTATATTATGTCTTGTTTCAATTTTTTTATCTCTTTCTGTTGCAATTCTTATTGCTTCCTCTTTTGTAATAATTTGTTCATTATTTTCATATTTTGAGTTTTCTATATTTAGACTATATAATCCATTAATTGTTGGTATCCATCCGATTGATATTTTTTCATACATATTATATAACTCACCATACTTTTTATAAAAATCTGCATACCAAATATATGAAGCCTTATCATTTTCCATATTTCTATGAAGTGATACTAATTCGTATTCATCATTATTATTTTCTGGATTATATTTTGCTAATAATTCTTTTGCCGTCTTTCTTGCTTCTTCTCTTGTAATTCCATAGTTATATGGAATTGTATAATTATATGATGGAATATTTAAACTTTCAAAATTTCCTTTACTATCTATAATCATTGATCCTTTTGTAAATTCTATATTCCATGTAATATCGTTTTCTTGCCAACTTTTATTTAGTTTTAATCCATTTATTTCATCATCTAATCCTATTTTTCGTAAATATTCTTCTGCTTTTTTTCTGGCATCTTCCTCACTAATTGCATTTTCTTTATCTTTTTCAGTAATTTCATTAGATACTTTATATGTTTCAGGTTGTTTCCATATTTTATCATAAATAGCAGTTCCTGTTGCATATACTATTCCTGTTCCTATTCCTAATGTTATAATCGCTGCTGCAATATATTTTGAAATTTTATTTATTTTCGGCATTTCTTTTTTCTCCTTTGCAAATTCAGATACAGCTATTTTTATTTGTGATTTTTTTATAATGTTTTCTATTATTTTATCTTCTTTCATAACCATACCCCCTTTTTTCTAATTCATTCTTTAATTTTTTTCGTATTCTTGATAGTCTTGATTTTACTTTAATTTGTGATATTTTTAATAAACTTGATATATCTTTTATTGATTTTGACTGATAATAATAATATGTAAAAATATTTTTATCTTCTTCTTTCATTTTTGTTAGTTCGTTAGTTAATATATTTATTTTTTCGTTTTCTTCTATTTTAATATGTATATCATTATTTTTTTCATATAATAAATTTTCATATTCTTCAATATTTTCATTGTTATTTTTGATATTGTTTTTTCTTTTTAATATCAATTTTTTAGTTATTCCTGCTATGTATGGAGCAATTTCTTTGTTAATGTCTAGTTTTTCTTTGTTTTTCCATATTACAAGAAATACATCTGATGCTATTTCTTCTATGTCTTCATTGCTAAATAAATATCCACTATTTTTTATTATTATAAATATATATCCGTGCGAAATCGTTCATTATTTTTTCCATATCAATGTTTCCATTAATAATATATTCTTTTATTTTTTTGTTTTTCATTTTGCTTTAGAGCTCCTTTTTAGATATCTATTTATATATTACCATTTTTTTGAAAAAGGTAACATTTTTTATTAAATTTTTTATAAAATAAAAAGAGCCTTTGAGGCTCAATATCAAAAAAATATTTATATAATAAATAAAAATTTATTTATATTTGTTATTCATCATTATTTTCCTTCTTCTGAGAATAAGAAATTACCATCTAAATTATTATCATTATTTTTTAATTCATCTAATTCTTTATATAAATTAGAAGTTACTTCACATTGATTCAAGAAGTCATTTAAATTTTTCTTTGCTTTGGCTCTCATGTCAAAGTATAAAATAGACATTATTATTAAAGCAATAATCAATACAATTATTATTCCTCCAAAAACTTTATTTGATTTATTCATAATTAAAAACATCTCCATTCTTTATTTTTTTATCGTTTTTAATATATCATTACTTAATAATATTTTCAAGATACCAAACATACAATTATAATCTACATTTCTATTTTATTTAATAAATTCAATAAAATAATAATCAGTAAAATCCTTTACTTTTTTTAGTTCATCAAATTCTAATATAAAATTTCTTTCTGATTTAAATATACTATCTTCGCAATGAGTAATGTAACAAATAGGTGTACTACTATTTTCAATATGGCTTGAAAATGTTAAGTTTTGTTTTTCAAATTCCTGATTTAATTGCTCTATTGGCATTTTTGACTTCACAACCAAAACTACACGATATGTTGAATATTCTCCATTACCTCCCGAATCTCCTATTCCACTTTTTATTGTAACTTTTTCAATTCCTTCTGGTAATATAAAACTGGAAATTTCTTTTTCAAATTTTTTTAATCCTGTATTTGAATATAACCAATAACAAATAAATACTATTATAATTATAAATAAAATTGTTAATATAATCTTTTTTTTCATAAAATACATTTTCCTTCTAAAATACTATTTTTTAATAATTTACTAATTTTAAAATTGTTTTTTCTTTCTTATACCAACATATATAGTAAAAGCAATTGTTGCCAAACTTATAAATATAGAAATTTTAAATATATAATCATAGTTAAATGTATTATTATATAAATATTCTTCTATGTAATAATGTTGTTCAGTAGTATATAAATTAATAGATTTGCTTTTACCATCACTATAATAAAAATTCAAACTATAATAATCCCATAATCCTTGCCCACATAATTCAATTTTAATAACATTATTTAGATTTTCAATTTCAATATTATCTTTCTGTAATGTTTCTTCAATAGCTGTAATATTACTAGAATTAACATTTAATTTATATATCGGGCCCCAAAATGACTTAATAAAATCTGTGCAGAAAACAATTATTGGTAAAATTATTAATACTACTTTTATAAAATTAAAAAATATTTTCTTTATCATAAAACTATACTCACTTTCAAATATTGCTCTTAATTTGCAATTTATCAATTATTTTCTTGCATATCAACTATTGAACCATTTTCAGAATATGTTTTTGTTTCTGAAATATTTCCGTTATTATCATAGTAATATATTACTGAATTTGTTTGTGGTACTCTATGATATTCTCTATATTCTAGTTTTCCATTATCATTATAAAATTCTTCTATATATTCTTCTGTCTTTTTATATGCAAAAGTATTATACTCTTCATAATAAATAATTGTTTTTCTTAATCTATTGCTATATGATTCTATGCATAAGTATTTTTTTCCATCAATTTCTTTTGTGTAGGTATTTTTAAATATTCTTAAATACCACCCATTATTTATCATAAAAAAAGTTATACCTATTATAAAAGATAGAAAAATAACTATAATTAATACTAAAATTTTTTTCTTCACCTTAATCTCCTATTTAGCTTATTATTTGCTTTTATTTTGTTAGTTGATAACTTTGTTCTATCAATTCTTTTACTAATGTTTTGTCTACTTTTTCATCTACAATAATCGTATTCCAATGTTCTTTGTTCATGTGATAAGCAGGTATTATATAATCATAAGTATTTCTTAATATGTCAGAATAATCTGGATTTGTTTTCACATTAATATATAACTTATCATTAACGTTCATAATTAGAGCAAACCATTTGTTATTTTTAATATGTTTCATTGTTACTGATTCAAAATCATTTGGAAATGGACAGTCTTTATATGTATCCTCTAATGTCAAACAATATTTTATTATTTCTTCTTTATTCATATCTACATCCTTTTAATATATTTTTATTTATTTTAATACTTCTATGATATAAGACTTTTATGACTTCTAGTACTTAACTATCTTCCTTGTTTTTAACATTATAGCATAAAACATGAATATAGCAAAATATTTTTTAAATTTTTCTAATATTTTATTCATCATTTCACCTCCTACTTTATTTTAAAAAATAAGTATTCAAAAACAAAGTTGAGAAAAAATTTAAAATAAAAAAAGAAGGAAATTATCGCCATGATAATCTCCTTCTTCCATTCACTCAATATCTAATATAACTTAAATAGTTTTCTTTAATTTTGTTCTTCTTGTCTACGAAGAAATTCTCTTGCCATTGAACTATCATTAAAATCTGATACTCCATATTTTTTTCTAAGTTGTTCAATTTCTTCCTCTGTTGCCTTTTCAGGTTTTAAATCCAAATCTTTATAATCTTCAAATGACATACTATTTTCCTCCTGTACAATCTCCACCCTGAAATGGTCGATAAACGTTGCTTTTCTCATAATTAGTATAATTACTTGCATTTATTCCCATTTTCCTAATATCACTCTTATAATGTCTAAATGCAATTTCATCTTCCTTTGAATCAACTGATGAAGACCAATTCTCTGGAATAAAAAAATCTGGTTGCAATACAATACTTCCATAATATCTTTTAGCATTAATCCCAAGTTTTACTTCACTACATTCATTTGTTTTTTTTAATCTATCATCCAACTTATATCTTCCCTTTAATTCTATATAAAGGTGTCCTCCTGATTCGCTATAATCTAAATCTCTAAATCGGATATATAAATCAAATTTGCTATTTTGAACTTTCAATATTTTCTTGGTTATACTCCGTTTTGGAATTACAATTTTCACCTTGTAATTTGGACCATTATAGAAAACAATTACTTTTATTTCATCAACCGATGAAACACCACATTCATCATTTTTTGAACAATCTTTTAATTGCAAAATTTCTTTTTTTGCATTAGTTTGTTTTTTTAAGTTTCCTGAATGTTTCTTTCTTTTAGACATTGCTACCTCCTTAAAGTCATTTGGAGGTTTGAAACCTCCAAGTTATCTGTTTTACTTTTTGGTTTCTAAAATCAATACTTATAAAGTATAACATATTTTTATATAAATTACAAATTAACTTCACCTTGAAAAATCTCGTTTTTTATGGTATAATTGTAGTATTAAAATATTAGGAGGTACTTTTTATGCTAAGAGTTAATACTCTCACACGGACATCATTTACTAAAACGGAAAACAACAGCAATGATGTTAGTTTTCTTACTCCACCCACAAGGGATGAAGTAATTACTCAACTCAAAAAACATTTTGCAGAACATACCAAAGAAGTGGTAAATTCCGAAGATATTTCAAGAATTGCTGACGCAGTTAGCAATGCTTTTGATGAACTTCGAGATAAACCATATGGAGGATTTGCAAAGTATAGTCCAGAAAAGCCAAAACTAACCATAAAAATGTATCACGATTCGTGGACATTACATGACAGAGAAAGGTATCCTGGAGACTATTCACCTTTAGAAATATTTTCTATCAAATGTTCAACAGTCGATTTTTTGATGACAGTTGTTATGAATACCAAGTGGATTTCGTTGGCTTATGTTAGTAAAGAACTTGTATTTTAAGACGGCAAAAAAGAAAAACTCTAATCAGCATTTGCTAGGTTAGAGTTCTTTTTTGCTTTTACTTCAAAATTCTCACAGTATATAACGGATTTACTCCTGATACTGCAATTATAAATTGAACTATATTGGATGAATCTTCATTATCAGAAACTGAAAAAGTAATCATCTGTGTAAATTCTTTTTCATTTTTATCTAAAAATAATTTTCTTTTTCCAAAATATTTCTCTGTTATTGCAAACATCACTTCTACCATTCCATTATGAACATTTTCTCCATCTCTCCGTAAAATACAAATTTTCATCTTAATACCTCCATTTTAGTTAAAACATTTTGGTTATTTGTTACTACTATTATGTGATATTACACATCTACATATATTATATCAATTTTTATATACTATTTCATTTGTAATTTCTTCCAAATTATATTTTGTTAAATTTCAAATCTTCTGATTTAGTATCAGTAAATTCTAACATTTCTAATCCTTTAATGACATACTCATTTTTCATAAAATATTTCCATATAGTTTCATTTAAATAATTTTCTATCATTAACATTCCTATTCCTTTATCAATTCCTATGTATTCTCTTGCAAACCAGTCTTTTTTTCCTTCTAAATTAAAACCATCTTTAAAACCGTATTTTCCCCATAATTTTCTAAATGTATTATAATAATATTCAATAGCTTGTATGCTTTCTTTAAGTGTAAATACTATTGAGCCAATTGCACCACATGGAGATATTGTTCCATCGTTTTCTATTTCTAAATTGGTATCACATGGTTCAGTTCCTGGTCCTATATACCCTTTAGGAGAAAGACAAGCAGTTAATCCCCAGGAATTTTCTCCATAAGTTTTAAATTTGCTCTTATTATCTATACAATATTCTCTATTTGCTTTTGTCGCTTTTATTGAATTTTCAAACCAATTAACTCCATTAATATCTGTTAAATTTCTAAAATCAATCCATGCATGTGAATATTGATATGTAAATAATGTTCCACAATATGTATATATTATATCCTTTATATCTTTATAATCTTTCTTTTTTCTATTAAATTCATAATACATACTTTTATCTATTGGATATGTTGGTGAACTAACTCCTAATACATACATCATTAATTGTTCAGCATATCCATCCCATTGTCCCCAAAATCCTTTTTCAGGTTTATATCCCATATAAAATAAATTGTTTGTTTCGTTTCTATACCATTCCCAATTTATTCTTTTATATAAGATATTTGCTTTATTTTTTACTTCTTTTCCGAAATATTCACCTGCAGTTATAGCACCACATATAAAAATTGCTGTATCTATTATTGATACTTCACAATTCCATTCTCTTTTTCCTGTTTGCATATTCACAAAATGATAATAAAACCCGTTTTTTCCTTCTACGTTATTTATAAAGGTTTCTAGTGTTCTGTTTACTCTATCATAAGCCTCTTTATATTTTATCCAATTATGTTCTACTCCGATAACTAATGCTGCTAAACCATATCCTATTGATGCTATACTTGCTATATTATCAGCTAAAATTGTTTTATCTTTTATTAGTCCATAGCCTTTGCTTTTTTTATCTGCATTTGCTTCTTTAATAAAAAAATTATAGCTTTTCTTTAATTCCTTATATAATATGTCTTTTCCATATTTTTTTATTATTCTCATAAATTATTGCACCTCTTAAGTTGATTATACAATACTAAAAACCATATATTCAACAGGTATTTTTTTACAAATTTAACTAAAAAATAGATAGCATTTAATTATTTGCTATCTATCACTGCTACCATATTTTGCTAACTTGCTACATAGTCTTTTATTAATAAATATTTCTATAATACTTAATCCTAATAAAATAAATTCTATTACAATTAGTTCGTATTTCATCAATATTAATGTAAAAATAGCACTTAATATTAATGTTCCTAATCTTCTATAAACTTCAATTTTAATTATAATTTCTTGTTGTTCATCTTTATTTGAAATAGTTAAAGCAACATCTTCTATATATGTTTGGAATGAATCTCTTATTGCTAATATTAAGAAAAATCCTAAAGACATAATTATAACTTTACAGATAAATGCTAATTCTATAAAGTGTCCTATAATCAATAATGAAAACGCTAATGCCAAACATATTGTTAGAACAATGCTCATTTTATCTTTTATTTTTGAATATACCTTTCCAAATATTACATTGCCTACTAATCTTGCTATTCTTGATATAAATACTATTGTTGTTATGTAGTATGTTACCATTTCAACAGATAAGAATTTTTGAAAATCATATTGCATAAATAATTTACTATTGTTTTGTCCCATTTTTATTATTGAATAAAATACTGCATTTGATAATATTATATAGAATATTATTGATGTTATTTTTAATTTTTTATGTTCTTTCTTTATTTCTTGTTCATTATTTACTTTTGATTCATAATATAAAAATGCTGTTCCTAATACTAAAACATATATTATTATTGACAAGTACATTGGCAAATAATTATTTACATTAAACATTTTTCCTGCTACTAACGCAGTAAATAAAGTTATAATAGCATATATAATTTTTGATTTATTTCTTATTTTAAAATAATCATCTTTTCTATTTACAGCTTTTAAATTATTTTTCAAAATTATTTCATCCATATTTAAAAACATAACTGCTAATTCATGTATGCTTTTATATAATAACATTGCAATAAACGATTTTCCAAATGTTAATACTAATGATGCAATTAACAACATAGTTGCTCCTAATCTTAATGAATTTACATTTCCTATCTTTTTTACAATAGCTAGTATTACTTTTTGAAATACTATACATATTATTAATGAAACCATTGTCATTGCCGTTATTTGACTGGCATTTAATCCTTTTACCAATGTTAGAAATAATGTGTCTATTGGTACGAAGAATATTAAGTCTCCTGTAAATGATGCAAATATTGGATATATTTTTATACTTCTATTTATTTTCTTTGTTTCTTGTTCCATTTATTTTCTCCTGTTAAATATTATATTAACTGTTCAAATTCTTCAGGCGTCCATGCATGTATTCCCATATTATTAAATCTGATAATATTTTCTTTGTTATCATCTATAAACAATATTTCATTTAAATCACAATTGTTAATACGCTTAATAATTTTAACAGCATCACACTTTAATTCTTGAGATCGTGCTGAAATTACTTCTATATCATTACTATAATATTTATGTACAAAATTTTCTTTTGCTTTTAGATGAAATGAAAATTTCATTCCAGATACACAATACATTTTTACACCTTTTGTTTCAAAATTTTTAATCAAATTTTGTAATGAATCGGATATTGAACAAGGTTCAATAGTTTCATAAAAAGATTCTGGATTTAGATAAGCATTTAAGTAATAATTTAAAAGATTTTCTTCGTTTTCATTACGATGTTTTAAGTAATCTTTATCTTTATGAATAGCTAGTGTGTCATCAAAATCAAAAATTGCAACTTTTATACTACTTAAATCTATTTTTTTATTTTCCAATTGTTTCACTTCTTTCATTTTTTATTTTAATATAATAATACTTCTACAAATTTTCTTTTATCTTTGGAAATAAATCATATAAATTATTTCCTAATAAATCTTTTATCAATCGTAAATGCTTTTAACAATTCCTCATTAAAATTTGATATTACATTATCTATATCAATTCCTATTTTCATTTATTTTTCCCTTTTTCTTAAATATATCATATAATAAGCTATACTTATTTGGAATATCATAAATAAAGCAGATAATCCAAACATATATCTTAATCCAATTTCATACATTATACCACAAAGAAATACTCCTATTGCCTCTCCTAAAAATCTAATTATATGGCATATATTTGAAAAGCTTAATTGATATTTATTTTCTAATCTATTAATATATACAGCATCACAAATATTTTCATATGCTGTTGAAATAAATATAGACCAAGTAATTGCAATTAATGTAATCATCATATTATTTGATATAAATGCTATTACATATCCTAAAAATCTTATTCCAAATTTTATTGTTACAGTTAAATAATCATTTTTAGGTGTTAAGTATTTTAATGCTATAATTCCAAAAACATCTGCTAGTAGTCCAATAATTAATAAGTAATTAGTCGCTACACTATCACTAAATTGAAAATAATTGGTAAGTGTAAGCATTTTTAGTCCAAGAGCTGTTGACATTGCAATTGTTCCGATTAGTGTATAAATCAAATACAATATTAAAAGCTTATCTTTAAAAATATATTTTGAAGAAATTTCTTTATATTCATCTATTTCAGCAGAATTAGTAACTTTTATATTTAATAATACCAATAACGAAAATAGTAAAAAGATATTTGCTATAAGTAAACATGCATTATAATTTACAAGTAATCCTGCTATACTTTTACCTATAAATACTCCTCCAAGTAAAATTCCAATATCTCTAAATAAATATTCTGTTAATCTTCTTTTACTATATATTGTTCCTGTTTTTACAATAGTTGTTATTAATGGGTAAATACTTGTGATTATTATATATTCTGTTACAATATCTATTATTATTGATAATCTAATTAGTTCTACTGAACTTGTCCTATTTAAAAAATATAACCAAAACATATTTACTAATTTTACTAATAACACTATTACCAATGTATTTTTTAATCTATCTAGTTTTACGTATTTTCCTATTAAGCCAATAATTATAACACTTATAAATGTTCCTATACTTAATATATTGCTTATATTAGTAATAGCAAAATTATTATCTTGTAGCCATAGTTGTCTAAAATTTCCCCATAGTCCAACTGATATACTAAAAAAAGCTAACATTATTAATATTTGATTTTCATTTTTTATTTTTTTCATTTGCTACTCCATTTCGTTTATGTAATTATATATCTCTTTCCAATTATAAAATGTTTTTATTTCGTTGTTACTATTTTTTTCATTACTAATCATAATTGCTTCAATTCCACAATTATATACACTTGAGCAATTACTTATACTATCATCAATTAATAAGTCTATATTATTTTCTACGCATACTTTTGCTTTATCTCTAGCATTAACAATCAATTTGTCAAAATATATAGAATTTTCATTTAGCCAAGTTTCACTTTGAATATATGGATCTTTATGAAATTCAGAATCTCTTGCAGTTATAATATATATTTCATGACCCTCTTTATGTAATTTTCTTATTATATCAGCACAATCATTTCTTGGAAGTGCATTGTTAGTAATTTCCTCTTGTATAGTTCCTAAAAAATATTTTAATTCATCATAACTAAAATCAAATAATTTCTGATATATGTTACCATTATTATATATATCTACTATCTTATGATTCTTATTTTCTACATTTTTATTAAGACTAATTGCATATTCTTTTGCAGCATTTGTTAATTTGTCTTTTATATCTGTTAAAGTATCATCTATATCTATCCCTATTCTCATTTATTTACTCCTAATTTTTATATTTCAAATACATATCCATCTTCTACAACTAAGACATTATTTATCTCATCACTCTTCAATTTTTCTCTAGTTGTATCTCTCAAATGAGTAGCAATGATTTTATTTCATTTCCATATTAATTTTATTTTTTTCAGTTATATACTGTGTAGATACTAGTTGATATATAACTGAAACTGCTAGTCCAATTGATGTGCAAAATGGAGATGATATAAAAGAACAAAAAATTCTAATTATATTGGCAATTTGTTTACTGATAGTTGCTTTTACAGCAGAATGTTCAAGTTGTATGTATGTTAATTTTGTTAAATAAATTGGATACATATATAAACTTACCAATTCTATACTTACTATGATTGATGTTGCCATTATATCTACCTTATAACTTGGATATAATATAATACCCATTATAATACTTGATATAATTAACAAATATACTAATTTTCTGCTATTTTTTATATGTTCATTATATGAAAAATCTTTTTTTGTAATATCAATTTGTGCTACTGTTTTTATTGCATAAGCAATATCCCATTGAGTATCTGTTATTAAAGTTGCAAATGATGTTGCTAAAATATATTTTTCACCAAAATCAAATGAATTTTTAAAACCAAACAAATAAATTATAAACATACTAATTTCTGCAAACAAATATACAGAATCATATTTAATACAATTTACTATATTAATTTTAAATTTTGTTTTTTCTACTATTCTAAACATCATAATAACTACAAAAACACTCATACATATTACTGAAATTCCAACAATTTTTATTTGTTCTTTTGTTATTAAACTCATTATAATTAATGAAGAAAAATTTATTAAATTGAATAGCAAACTATATTTGTTAGCTCTTTTATTTTCTTCTTCAAAATACAACTTACACAAAGATAAATTTAATAATAATTGAAAAAACATTTGAATAACAGCATATACTCCAAATATTTTATATGTATCAATATCCATGTTCATAAAAGTTATATATTTATCTATGTTTATTGCAACGCACCCTAGTATTATCAATCCTATACCAGAACCCAATACCACTCCAGAAAAAACACTATTTTTATTTTTATCTCTAATTGAACTTATATTAGCACCTGTTCCAAAAACACTTTGTATTGCACTTATAACAAATTGCATCGGGTATATTAATGAAAATATATTGATTAAATTTTTATCCACTAATATTCCAAGTAAAAACCATCCGAAAATTGGAGTTACAGATGTTAAAAATGTATCAAAACCTATTCTTAATAATCTATTCATTTTATTTCTCCGATTTACTATAAATTATTCTTTATTTCTGGAAATAAATCATATAAGTTATATCCTAATAAACTGTCAAAATATTCTTTTAATTTCATGGTTTGTTCTATGTGATAATGTGTTTTAGCAAATACTCCATGTCTTAGTAATAAATCTATCATTCTTTTTTCAACAGTTAATGTTTTAGTTGTACACATTAAATCACAAAGGCATATTATTTTTTCTTCCAAACTATATTCATTCTTTATATATTCTTTCACAAAATTATAATGTATATTAGATTTGTCTGTTTCATTTCTATCATTTGATATGCAGTCTATATCATTATTTAAAAAAGAATGTTTAATACAAATTCCTGCGTATTCTTCATCATACCCAAGACTTTTTATATAGTTATAACCATTTATAGCATGAGGAAATACTCCTCCATGCTCATTAAATTTTTTTCCTATATCATGAATATATCCTAATGTAATTGCTTTATCAACATCTAAACCCATTCCTTTTTTATTTAATGCTTCAGCTATTTTACCTGCTGATTTACCAACACATATTGAATGGTCTATCCATCCTTGATTTTCAAAATCTTTTCGTGTTTCTTCTAATATTTTTAGTGCTTCATTACTTGTTAATTTCATAAATCATTCTCCTAGTTTCTTAAATAAATCGTTATATATTTTATCTCTATCTAATTTAGTTACAAAAGTAATAACATGCCTATTATCAGTCAATTCGTATGAACTATCTTTTTTGATACTAGGACAACTTATTTCTTTTGTTTCAAACCAATTTTTATTTATCATATATGCTATTACTGATATATCCCAAATCACTCTTGTTTCTTGTATTCCATGATATCCATCATTATAAAATCTTTCAATTAAATAATTGCACAATTCTGATTTGTTTTCCAAATTATTTTTTAAAGTATTTATATCTATTCTCAAATCTGATATAACATTTTTGCATGGTAATATAGTCATTTTTACTTTTGAATTGAATACTATTTTTACTGCTTCAATATCCTGTTTAAAATTATATTCAAAATTATCTTTATATCCTAGTTCATTTCCACCTAACCATATAACTTCTATTTTATCAATTATTTTAGGTTCTTTCTTAATTGCTAAAGCAATATTTGTAATTGCTCCAATTGCTAAAATATATGTCTTTTTATTTTTGCTTGCAATTTCTATAATTTTATTTACAGCGTCATTAGTTTCATCATATCCATTTTGTACATACTCCATTGAACCTTTGAATACTTTATTATTTATATTAAAATTTAACCATTTGCATATTTTTAAAATTTCGTTATAACTTAATTCTTGTCCTTCTCTTACTGACACATTCCTTGATTTATGTGAATATGGTGCTACTGTTATTGCTTCAATATTAAATTTATCTTGGTTTTTCAATAAATACGCTAGTGCAAATTGGTCATCACATTCATTATATGTGTCTGTATCTAATATTACATTTACTTTTTCTTTTTTATAATTTGTAATAAATTCATAAATTTCTTTCCAATTGTAAATTCTTGTTATTTCTGTTGCATATCTATTAGACGGCTTGTCCATTATAAGTGTAGTAATATTTTTTTGAAAACATTCTCTACAAATTCTGGCTGAATCATCTATCATTACATCAATGTCATTTTCTAAACATTTTTCTGCCTTACCTTGTTTTCCATTTTTATATCCGTTTGTGAATATTAATTTATCATATACTATTCCTTTTTCTTTTAGCCATTTTTTTGTCATAGTATATGGATCTTTATATTCTCCATTATCTCTACCTGTAATAATTACTATTGTATGTCCATCTTTTTTTAGTTTTTCAATATATTCTTTCGCACCTTCAATTACATCTAGACTAGGAGTTATTCTTCCTATATTTTCTAAATAAAATGTCCATATTTCATCATCAGTCCAGTCAAACATTCCTCTTGTCATATGTGCTTCCGGGTTAATTATTCCTGTATTTCTTAGTTCTTTGTCATGTATTAAGAATTCTTTTTTTAATACTTCATCAAAGTTTGATATTACATTATCTATATCTATTCCTATGTTCATCTTTTACCTCTTAATGTTTTTATATTTCTTTTATTTTTCTATATATATCATACCAACTATAACATCTATAAATATTCTTTCCATTGCATTGTTCATTATAATTTGCATGATAACAAATTACAGGTATTTCATTAGATATTGTGTTTATATTTTTAGGCTTATCTTCAATCATTAAATCTATATTATTTTGTTTGCATATTTCTAATTTATCTTCTGGACTAAAAATTATATTGTCATAATGTATTTGATTATTTTTTAGCCAATTTAATACAATATTTCTATTTTCTTCTATTGTCATTACATTTGCTGAATGGCTTAAAAAAGAACCTCTAGCCGTAATTATATAAATTTCATGTCCATCTTCTTTTAATTTATCAATTACTTCATTTGCAAATTTTCTTGCTTCTACATTAATTGAATACTCTCTAAAATATTTATTCCAAAATTCATCATCTAATTTTATATCTACATCAAATATTTCATTAGTTTCATATCCTTTATAATTTTTTATTCCTAAACCATAGTTTTCATAATAAAATTTACTTCCATAGTCTAATTGCCATTGTTCTATATCAGTTAAAACCCCATCTATATCTATTCCTATTTTCATTATTTTACCTCTTAATATTTCTGTATTTCTTAATTTTGTTTTATCTTATCATAAATACAATATTATTACAATAAATCAAACCAAAAAAATGTTAAAGTTGAGTTATCTCAATAATTTTATTTGTATTTTACATAATTTTGTGTTATACTATAGTTAGATTTTCGTAGTTTTAACCATTTTTCATTTTAGAGTAAATCAACAATGTAAAAATAATTATTTTTAGGAGGCATTTTATATGAATGATACAACTTTTGAAAACTACCAAAAACGGATGTTAGATGCTATGCAAAATACAAAAAAACAGGGTGATGATTTATTTACAAAATTATCTAATATTTTGGATAATTTAAAAGTGTTTATAAATAACGGTATCTACTCTCAGGCTGGATTTAAGCAAGAAGTTGAAAATCAGTTCAAATCTGTTGATTCTTCTGATGAAACAGTGAGACACTTCAAAAAAACATTAAAGGGTTTCTGTTCTAGTAAAAATGAAGCACTTAAAACAATATCAGAATTGTACAGTATGGTAAAACCTATTTCAAACCAAGTTGGTTCATGGTCTACTGTTGCAAGTATTGCTGATGAGTGTATGGCAGAAATCCAAAAAAGCATTTATCATTCAAAATAAAAATCAAAAACTCTAATCAGGCATTTGTATGGTTAGAGTTTTTGGTTACTACTATACTATATTTTTTTAAATTATGATTCTTTTAGAAAGCAAATTATTAAATCTAAATAATCTTTATAAATTTTTATATAATCATCAAAATTGTTAGTAACAACATATTTAAAAGATTTCTTTTTATTCCAACGTAACACTTCTATAATGTTCAATTCTTCACATTTTATATATATCTTTGGACAAAATTTTTTAATAAAATTTGAGTTAAGTATAATATTCCCATCATCAATTTCCTATCATCCTTCTTATAACTAAAAATATTTTAGCACACAATACAAATTTAGATAACATTTTATTATCATTATTGATTATTTTATTTCGTGTTTACATTGATATTTTTTTGATATATAGGTTGGCTCATCAAGATAAGTATATCTTTTCTTCTATAAATGGCTAATACCAAAGCCAAACACATCATATTAACAATAAGATTTAACCTACCATAAGAAACAAATGGCAAATTAAAATTAGCATCAATTATTAAATTCAAATTCATAAGAATATTAAATATACTTTGTAAAATAAACATACTAGACATTCCAATTATTAATAATTTTCCATTAATTTCTTTTATCTTAATTGAATTTATAATTAGTTCTATACTTAAGGCTAAAACTGCTATTACTATTCCAATGCTTACTACCCAGCCATAATGTGCTAAAATTGATATAAAAGCATAGTTTACATCTTCATCTATTTGTTCTAAAGCATTGCTAGTATCGTCTGCTTCACCAAATGTTTGAGCTGAATTTATAATTATTTTTCTATTTAAAGGGAGCCATCCATAACAATCTGCTTGACTTTCTGGATTATATACAGCTACAAATCTATCGACAATATATGGTTTTTCAATCATTACACCTAATAATAGAATTAATCCTAAAATTGTTGGTATTCCCCAAAGCATTAGTAAATTTCTTTTTATGTTTGTTTTTGTTTGTACTAATTTTACTGAACCTATTATTAAATATATTAAACCAAGCATAAATGCCGATGTAATAGATGGTATAATTGCTAAGATTATTATTGAGATTATGCTTAAAGATATAATCTTTAATAGTTTTAAATTAATATCTCTATTTAATATTATAATGTTCTTTTTATATTGTTTTTCTTCATTAATAAATCCTACAAACGCAATAATATAAAGAGGCATTGCTATAATAACTGGTGAAAATGTAATTAATGAAAAATATATGTATGACAATCCGTTTATTTTAATCCCAAAAAGAAGTGAATAAACCATAAATAATGTTGCAATTATATAAAATATATTTGAATATTTTTTTATTTTAGTATAATCAATAAAATATATAAATATACTTAAAATTCCTCCTACTATTGCAGAACTAATATATCTTGCAATAAAATCAAATTTATATGATACTATTTTAGTTTCTCTGGTAAATGCTACTAAAAATCCAAATCCTAAAAGCACAATTAAAATTATTAATAATTTCCAATCAAGTTTTGGTTTATGTATTTTGTTTAATTTTTTTCCGATTTCTTCTGCATTTCCCATTTGTACAATTGCTTTTTCTTCCGCTTCTTTTTCTTCTAATCCATCTCGAATATAATTTTCTTTTGATTCTTCTATATGATTTTCTAATTCTTCTGATATGCTATTTCGTATTGGTTTATATTTTATTTGTTCACATACTGCATTTAAAAATTCTTTAATTTGCAAATGAAACACCCCCTAGTACTTGGTTTATTCCATTGCTAAAAATTTTCCATTCTTCTTTCTTCTCTTTTAACTGTTTTTTTCCTTTTTCAGTTATTGCATAATATTTTCTTTTCTTTGCTGTTGTTTCATCCCAATATGATGTTATAAATCCGTTTTCTTCTAGTCCATGTAATATTGGATATAGTGTTCCTTCTTTAAGTTCAAATACATTCTCTGATTTTTCTTTTAATTTTTTTATCATCTCATATCCATACATGTTTTGATTTTTTAATAAGTCCAATACTAGCATTGTTGTGCTTCCTTTTAGTAATTCTTTACTAATTTTCACTTTTATCCCCTCCTTAAAAATAAATATACCTAGATATTCTATGTATTTTTATACATTGTATATCTAGGTATTGTTTTTGTCAATAGATTTTTATAATTATTCAAATTTTTTTATAAAACTAATACTATAATTTATCTACTTTCACTATAAATATAATCCATTGTATGTCCACCTATTATTTCGCCAGTTGTCGCATCAACAAAATAACTATATGCTCCCTCTGTGTATCTTCTTGTTACATTGTCTCCAAAATTATCTTCATAATTTATAACAACTACCCACGCTTTTCTTATTTTATCATCTACTTTATAATATGTTCTTTCTTCAACCTGATAATTAGGTGTTTGCATTGCTTCGTAATGTTTATCTGTATTGTTTATTCTATCATAGGCATCAGCATTCATTTTTACTACCATTAATTTTGTTTTTGTGTTTTTTACTTTATTTTTTGCTACTTTTTTATCTTCTTTTAAGGCAATATTTATTGCGTCTTGTTCTGTGATTACTGTTTCATTGTTGTCAAATGGAATATTACTAACTCTAAACATGGCCATTTTCATGTTTTTGGATTCTAATGTTACTGTAATATATTCATATGGATTATATACATCACCATATTTTTTATTGTATGTTACATATATTCTAAATCCTGGTCCTCTGTCTTTTCCTTCATTGTTTACAGATAGAACTTTTGTTATTTCATATTCTCCCTCTTTGTATCCAAATAATTTATAATATTTGTTGGCTAATTCTTTTGCTTGTTCTTCTGTCATATATTTACTTGTATCTTGAGTATTTTTATTATTGTCCCATATTTCTGAAAATTCTCCAGTTTGTCCATCAATGGTTATTTCATAATTGTCTTCTGTATCGAAACAATACAATATTTTAGTTGAATCTATTTCTTTAAAATGATTTGTACTTACTATATTAGAATTTAATCCAATTTGATTTAATTTTTCTATTGCAACTTTTTTCGCATCTTCTTCTGATATATTTTCTTTTTTACTTTCTTCAGTTACCTTTGTTATTTCTTCATAATTTCCAGAAGATAATTGGATTTTTTCTGGTGTTTTCCATACTCTTTCATAAACTGCTGTCCCTGCAAATACAAATCCTGCACTTAAAATTATTCCTGCTATCGCTGTCACAACTGTTTTTAATATATTTCTTGTTTTTTTCTTTTCCATAACTATATCTTTCTCCTCTTTTATTTTCGATATAGCAATTTTGGTTTTTATTTTATTCTTGTTAAATTCCATCACTAAATTCCTCCGTTATTCAATTCTTTCTTTATTTTCTTTCGTATTCTATGCAGTCTTGTCTTTACATTTAATTCAGAAATATTTAATTTTTTTGCTATATCTTTAATTGACACAGATGAATAATAAAATAAATTTACAATTTTTATATCAATATCTTTTAGTCCTTTTATTTTTTGTTCTATATCCCATATTAATTCTCTATCATTTTCATACATATTTACACTATTTAATGCATCATTTTCAAAATCACTAATATCATAGACTATTTTCAATTTTCTATATTTTTCTTTTATCAAATTTTTGGTTATTCCTGCTAAATATGAATTTAATGATACATTTATATTTAATCTATTTCTATTTTTCCATAATATAAAGAATGTGTCAGAATAGATTTCTTCCTTGTCTTCAAATGATAGTTTATTATTTGTTCCTTTGTTTATTATTGTGGTAATATATGGTGTAAAATCTTCTATTATTTGGTCCATATCAATTTCATTATTTTTATAATATTTTTCTATTTGTGTTACTTGTTTCAATTTTAAAAAACTCCTTTATAAGATATCTTACACTTATATAGTGTAGTTTAATTAGTGAAAGGTTACACTTTTTTTATATTCTAGGAAAGTTATCATAGTATGATAACTTTCTGTAGAAGATAAATATGGCAGAAATTAGATTTTGTAGCAGTTTGCACTGCGTACAAAATCTTAATTCTGGTTTTTTATTGCTTTGTTTTAAATTTTTTCATTTATTATTATTTGTGAAAATAAAAAAAATATGCAAAATTTAATTTGCATATTTGCTATTTTTTTCCAGTTTTAAAAAACCTTGCGGTGGAATTCTATTTAAAATATTCCACCGCAATCTGTTTAGTTCAGATGTCAATTGCTTTTTTAAGACTGTTCATATAAATCATTAAAACTATCAAGATCTCTATTAAATGGTGGTCTTCCTGGTCCAGGCCCAAACGGTGGTCTCATTGGTGGACGAGGCCCTGGTCCGGGTGGATTTGGCATTGGTGGTCTAAATGGTGGTCTACGTCTATTTAATAATTCACGTATTAATAGAATTTGAATTAAATCTCTTAATCCACCATTCAATTGTCTTTTTTCTCCTGTTGTTTCTGATACTTTCACTTCAGGCTTTTTATTTTCTGTTCTTGCATTATTTATAGTTGAGATATTATTTTTACTTGCTAAAGAACTTGAAGTATTTACCTTTTTTAACCCATTTACGTCATTTCTTAGGTTGATATTTATCTGTGTTTCGTTTCTTGATTCTAACGCATAATAAATCTCGTCTGTCATATTTTCAATATCATCTTTTGTGATGTTGCTTTCTCTAACATTTTCACATTTTTTAGTAATCATAGGATAAACAATTTTGTATATTTCAGGGTAACTATTTTCTAATTCAACATTATTTCCAGATATATTTATATTTGTATTAAATGTTGGATTTCTATATTCTTGGTAACCCTGATATTCTTGTTGTCCTTGATTAAACTGGTCAAATTGGTTTCTTACTGGATATCCTAAAATACTTCTTATGTAGTCATCATATGTTTCGTTATACATAACAAACCTCCCTCATTTTTCTAATTTGTTTTTGCAAATTAGTTTTATATATCGTATGAGGAAGGTTGCGTTTTTGTTAAAAATTTGTTTAATAATTTATTTTGGATAGTCTCTTTAATTTTTTTATTAAACTAAATTTTATTTACTAAATTTTTAAATTGATTGCCTCTGTCGGCAAAATTTTTAAACATATCAAAACTTGCACTTGCTGGTGAGAATAGTACAATATCACCTTTTTTAGCTGATTTTTTTGCAATTTCTATTGTTTGTTCTAATGTATCACACATATTTATATTAATTTTTTTATTTTCTTTTTCTGCTTCATTTTTTACAACATCATATATTTTTTCTGCTGTTTGACCAATTAAAATAAGTGTTGAAACTTTATCTACTACTGGTTTTGCAAGTGGTTGATATTCTAAGTTTTTGTCATATCCACCTGCAATTAAAATTATATTTTCTTTAAAAGCATTTAGACCTGAAATTGTTCTTGTAGGTGAAGAACTTGCGGAGTCATTGTACCATTTTACTCCATCTATTTCTCTTACAAATTCAATTCTGTGTTCAACTGGCTTGAATTTTTTTATTGCTTCAACTGCAACATCTGTATCAACTAATGTTTTTGTTGCTGCAAGAGCAGTTGCTATATTTTGGAAATTGTGATTTCCTCTTAAAATAACTTCATCAGTGTTTAAAATGTGTTTTCTAACTCCATCATTGCATTCTTTTACAATGTCTTCATCAACTATGAATCCATTATCTAATTTTTCTTTGCTACTAAAGAATATTACTTTTCCTTTTGCTTCTTTGCTACATTCTCTTGTTATATCATTATCATAATTTAATATTAATATTCCATTTTCATTTTGATTTTTGAATATACATTTTTTTGCATCAATATATTCTTGATAATCTTTGTGTATATTTAAATGATTTGGTGTTATATTAGTAATAACTGCTATATCTGGGCTTACATGCATATTCATTAATTGAAAACTGCTTAATTCTAAAACTACTATATCATTTGGTTCCATTTCTGGTAATTTTGTGAATAATGGTGTTCCAATGTTTCCACCTAAAAATGTTTTATATCCTGCATGCTGCAAAATTGCATTTATTAAACTTGTTGTAGTTGTTTTTCCATCACTTCCTGTTACACCAATTATTTTACATGGGCACATTTCCATAAGCATTTCTACTTCTGTTGTAACAATTGCTCCCCTATCTGCTTCTTGCTTTAATTCTGGTCTTGTTGGCAAACAACTTGGTGACCTAAAAATCACATTGAATCCTTTTAATTTTTCAAGACAATTTTTTCCAAATGATGCTTCAAATTCATATGTTTTTATTTTTGCTATTGTATCCATTGGTATTTCTTCTTCTGTTCTTTCGTCAAATACTGTTACTTGTGCTTTTTTGTTATGTAAGTATTCTAATAGTGGCAAATTGCTTACTCCTAAGCCTATTACTGCTACTTTTCTAAATCTTATATATTCGTTGAATTCTTTTAATTTTTTGTTTTCATAACTCATTTTTATTCCTTCTTTCTTTTTATGATATGTATCAATGTCAATTTTCGTTTTTTATTATATCTCTTTTTTTTCAAAAAAACAATTTTATTAGAATATTTTTTTGCTTTTAGGTTAAAATATTTTTAGAAATCGATTGGAGGTGCATTTTTATGTCAAAATCAAACAAGAAAAATAATAAAAATAGAGACCAAGAGCCTAATACAGATAGACAAAATAGTAAAGATTGTAAATAGTTTTTTATACCTTTGTTTTTGTGACTCCCAAATGGGAGTTATTTTTTTGACATTTATGTTAATTGGTGCTATAATTTAAATAGATTTTAGTAATAATAAACTTGTTTTTAGCATAAGGAGGAATTAACATGAAAAAAATTTTAACAAGTTTTAAGAGCAGAAAGAAACAGAAAATGATTGTAGAAGCAATTCTAATTAACAGGGCGAAAGATGGAAAATTATTTCACCCCAATAAAATCCTTATTCCTTTTTACATTTCAAAAGATGTAATATGGAATGAAGTTGAAAAGAATAATTTTAAGATCTATGATTATCAAGAACATGAGCATAAAGGTATCCTTGGCTTTTTAAACATTAAAAGCCATGAAATAACAATTAAAGATCTCTCTGCTGATGAAGGGTAATAATTTTCCCTTCTATTTTACAATTAAATATTTACAAAATGAACATTGAAAATTTAATAACTATTATTTGAAAAAAGAAAGGAAAAACATTATGAAAAAAAACACTACAAAAAAACTTAACTTTTTAAATTTAATAATATGCTTTATATGGATGGGGGCACTAATATATATATGTTTTATAAACCCTATGCCAAATAGTCTACTTTATAATATAATACGGTTATTATTTGTACTTAATGGGCTACTTTGTATACAAAGATATTATAAAAATAAAGATATGCAAAAAAAACAAAAAGAAATAATTCAAGAGATAGATTTTTCTAAAATTCATCTTTTGGAAACGGCAAATCCTGAAATTCTTGACATTATTGATAAATGCCAAGAAGAGTTTTTAATAAATCTTAAACATATTGAAAAATCAACAATTCTGATAAATATGAATAATCAGTATTTATTAGAATATGATAAGAATTTGCAACTTATTTCTTCATATGGTATAGATGCTTATCATAAGGCAGCGTGTTTATCGGTTGCATTACTTGAATCAATTGGTACATTTTTTATTTATTCCGAACACATAATTGATAACTGTATATGTACAACTAATTATAATGCTAGTTTTGCTTTATATACTGCTATGAAAATGTGCGGAATTTATGATATTAATTTTGTAACTAAAGAAGCAATTTTACCATATTCGGACTATATTGGAAGTGTTATGGAAATTTTTTATAAAACTCCTAAAGAGGATTTAGAAAAAAATTTACATTTTTTTGCAACAAAGCTTGAAAATATTTACAATGAACTAATTAGTTATTAAATTATTGAAGGGGTACTGTAAATTAGTACCCCTTTTTTATTGTTATTTTCTTTATACTCCCACAACTGAAAAACCATTATCAACATGAATTACTTCACCTGTTATAGCCTTAGACATATCACTAAACAAAAATGTACAACAATCACCCACTTCTTTAGCAGTAACATTTCTATGTAAAGGAGACTTTTCTTCAACAACATCTAAAATAGTTCCAAAATCTTTTATTCCTTTTGCAGAAAGAGTTTTTATAGGTCCTGCAGAAATAGCATTTATACGTGTACCGCTTCTACCTAAATCTTTTGTCAAATATCTAACACTTGATTCCAAAGCCGCTTTTGCAACGCCCATAACATTATAACCATCAATCGCTTTTTCTGCACCATAATATGTTAAAGTAACAATGCTTGAATTGTCATTTAATAATTCTAACTCTGTAGCAATTTTAGAAACTGCAATTAGAGAATAACTACTAACATCACATGCATGTGCAAAACCATCTCTTGATGTGTTTATAAAATCATTTCTTAAATCATCTGTATTAGCGTGAGCAATTGCATGTAATATACCGTCTATTTTTCCATTCTCTTTCAAAATTGTTTCAAAACATGTTTTTATAGACTCGTCACTTGAAGCATCACAAGTATATGCCTTTGAACCTGGAATTTCTTCCATTAACTTTTCTACTTTTGGTTTATTTGCTTCTGAATTATATGTAAAAATAATCTGCGCACCTTGCTCATAAGCAGATACTGCTGCTCCCCATGCTATACTCCATTTATTTCTTATTCCCATTATTAAGATTTTCTTTCCTTGTAATAACATTATCTAAATACCTCCAATTTTTCTATATTTTTCATATCTTTGTTCTACTAATTCTTCTTGTGATTTTTTTGATAATCTATTTATGTCTTTTAATATCATATTTTTTAAATCATTGCAAACTTTTTCAAAATCTTCTTGTGCTCCACCTTCTGGCTCTTTTACTATACTATCAATAACACCTAATCTTTTTAATTCTGTTGATGTAATCTTCATTTTTTCTGCCGCTTCTTGTGATTTACTTGCATCTTTATATAAAATACTTGCAAATCCTTCTGGTGATAAAATAGAATAAACTGCATTTTCTAACATTATTATAACATCTGTTACACCTAATGCCAATGCTCCACCACTTGAGCCTTCACCTATTACAATTGATATTGTTGGAACTTTTAACTTTGACATTTCAAAAAGATTTCTCGCAATTGCTTCTCCTTGCCCTCTTTCTTCTGCTCCCATTCCTGGATATGCACCTGGTGTATCTATAAATGTTATTATAGGTCTATTAAATTTTTCTGCTTGTTTCATTAGTCTTAATGCTTTTCTGTATCCTTCAGGATTTGGCATACCAAAGTTCCTATCTATATTTTCTTTTGCATTTTTCCCTTTTTGCTCACCTATAACAGTTACTGGCATTTCATCTAATTCCGCAATTCCACCTATAATAGATTTATCATCTCCAAAGTTTCTATCTCCATGTAATTCTATAAAATTTGTAAATATGTTATTTATATAATCTAATGATTTTGGTCTTTCTGCTTTTCTTGCAAGTACTACTCGCTCCCATGCAGATATTGTTTTTTCTTTCATTTTTATTTTCCTTTCACTGGGATTAAAAGTCATGTCCCCAAATTTTATTTTATAAAATCTTTTAGCGAACATTGTTCGGTTTAATGTTTTTGATGCATTTTTACAATATTATATAATGTATTTTTCATATCTTTTCTTTCAACTATTTTATCAATAAAACCATGTTCCAATAAAAACTCTGCACTTTGAAATCCTTCTGGTAATTTCTGCTTTATTGTTTGTTCTATAACCCTTGGACCTGCAAAGCCTATTAAAGCACCTGGTTCTGCTAAAATAATGTCACCTAAACTTGCAAAACTTGCAGTTACCCCTCCTGTAGTAGGGTCTGTTAATACAGATATATATAATAAACCCGCTTCATCTAGTTTGGCTATTGCAGATGATGTTTTGGCCATTTGCATTAATGATATAATTCCTTCTTGCATTCTCGCACCACCTGATACACAAAACAAAATAACTGGCAATTTTTCTTGTATTGCTTTTTCTACAAGTCGTGTTATCTTCTCACCAACAACACTTCCCATACTTCCCATCATAAAATTACTATCCATAACTCCTATTGCAACTTTTAAACCATTTATATTTCCTGTTCCAGTTTGTATTGCCTCTTGTATTTTTGTCTTTTCTTGTAGGGCTTGAATTTTTTCTTTGTATCCTTCAAATTTTAACAAATCACTTGTTCGCATATCTGCATCTATTTCTTCAAATGTTCCTTCATCAATTATTTGCTTTATTCTTCTTCTGGCAGATAGTCTAAAATATTTACCACAATTTGGGCATATGCTATAATTGCTTTTTAAATCTTCTTTGTATAGTATCTCTTTACAATTATTGCACTTTACCCATTTTCCAACTAACATGTCTGATGCTTTTTCGTTTTTCATATCTGGTTCTTTTGGATTTATTTTTTTGATTTTATCTATTACCATTGCTTTTCTCCTTGTATCTAGTTTTTATATTTTTTCGGGATTGGGGGACGGGTCTTCAATCCCGAAAAAATAATAATTTTAAAAATTAGGGTTTGAAGACCCGTCCCCCAATCCCGAAAAATTATAAAAATCTTATAATCAACTTTAAAGCTTATTAGCAAATTTCTTAGCAATAAAAGAAGTATCATAATTATTACTAATAAAATCTTCATCTTCTAAAATCTTATATAAAAAATCAATATTAGTACTAATACCATCAATGACAAATTCACCTAATGCACTTTTCATTTTCGCAATTGATTCATTTCTGTCTTTCCCATGTACAATAATCTTTGCTATCATAGAATCATATGTAGGTGGAATTTTATACCCTGGATAAATTGCTGTATCTATTCTTACACCGTTTCCACCGGGTATATGCAATTCTTTTATTTCTCCTGGACATGGCATAAAGTTTTTATATGGATTTTCTGCATTTATTCTGGCCTCTAAACTATGTCCTGTAAATTTGATATCGTCTTGCTTATATTGTAACTTTTCTCCTGATGCAATTCTTAGTTGCTCTTTTATAATATCTACACCTGTAATTGTTTCTGTTATAGGGTGTTCAACTTGAACTCTTGTATTCATTTCCATAAAGTAAAAATCTTTGTTTTTATCTAGCAAATATTCAATTGTTCCAACATTGCTATATCCAATTTCTTTTAAGGCATTTACAGTAATTTTTCCCATTTTTTGTCTTAATTTGTCTGTTATTACACCTGAAGGCGTTTCTTCTAACATTTTTTGATTATTTCTTTGCACAGTACAATCTCTTTCTCCTAAATGTATTACATTTCCATGTTCGTCTGCCATTACTTGAACTTCTATATGTCTTGGATTTTCTATGAATTTCTCAATATAAATAGAGTCATCATTAAAAGAAATTTTGGCCTCTTGTCTTACTAAATCATAAAATTTTACAAGTTCTTTTTCGTTGTAGGCAATTCGTATTCCTTTGCCTCCACCACCACTTGATGCTTTTAAAATAACAGGATATCCAATCCTCAATGCTACTTTTATTGCTTCTAATACATTATCAACTAATCCATCTGAACCTGGAACAACTGGCACACCTGTATTTTTCATTGTTTCTTTTGCTTTTGACTTGTTGCCCATTAGTTCTATCATTTTATAAGTAGGCCCAATGAATTTTATTCCGATTTCGTCACACATTTTGGCAAAACTACTATTTTCAGATAAAAAGCCATATCCTGGGTGTATTCCGTCACATCCTGTTAAACATGCTGCTTCGATTATCGCTTTTACATTTAAATAACTTTTGTTAGATGGTGCTGGTCCTATGCATACCGCCTCATCTGCTAGTTCTTTGTGTAATGAGTTTTTGTCTATTTCTGAATATACTGCTACTGTTCTTATTCCTAATTCTCTACAGGCTCTTATTATTCTTACTGCAATTTCTCCTCGATTTGCTATTAATATTTTTTTTAGCATTTTCTTTTCCTTTCATATTCTTAAAAATTCGGGATTAAGGGCCACTACACAAAATCCCGTTTTTATTTAATTAATTATTTTTTATAGTTATATATATTAAAATAAAGTGACGCGCAGTTTGGGAGGAAACATATTCATACAGATTAGCCAGATTAACTTATATTACTTTGATATGTATCTGTCGTATCTTATATGATTATTCCGACCAGTAAGGAACGGCTTTTTAATATATATAACTATAAATTAAAAAATATATTTTAAAATAGGGATTTTATGTAGTGGCCCCTAATCCCGAATTTTTATTTATTATTTACAATTGCAAATGTTAATTCTCCTTTTACTGCAACTTTTCCATCTACTGTTGCAATTGCTTCTCCAATACCAACTGGACCTTTTTGTTTAATGATTTTTACCTCTAATTTTAATCTGTCTCCTGGCACTACTTGTTTTTTGAATTTTAAATTATTTATTCCTCCAAATAGTGCGTTTTTGTTTTTATTTTCTTCTAGTGATAGTATTGCAACTGCACCTGTTTGCGCTAGTGCTTCTACCATTAATACTCCTGGCATAATTGGGTTTCCTGGGAAGTGACCTTTGAAGTAATATTCATCTTCTGATACATTTTTGTATGCTGTGCAACTTTCTCCTGGTTTGTATTCTTCTACTTCGTCTATCATTAAAAATGGTTCTCTTTGTGGTATTATTTTTTTGATTTCTTCTTTATTTAACATTTTAATTTTCCGCCTTTCGTTCACTTCGTTCACTCATCGTCATCCAAATTTTTTCAAAATTTGTCTGCCAATTCTTGAGATGTTCACTTATTGTTATCCAATTTTTTTATTTATTTTATTTTAAATAATGGTGTTCCATATTCTACCACGTCTCCGTCTTTTACACATATTTCTGCTATTTCTCCGTCAAATTCTGATTCTATTTCATTCATTAGTTTCATTGCTTCTACTATGCATATAACTTGACCTTTTTTTACTGTATCACCTGCTTTTGCGAATGCCTCTTTATTTGGTGCAGGTCTTGAATAAAATGTTCCTACCATAGGTGATTTTATAATTTTGTAATTTTCTTCTTGTGCATTTTTATTACCTGTTGTTTCGTTTATTGGTACTTCTGCATTATTTTGATTATTTAAAACAACATTTGTTGTAGGTGTTGTTGATATTGCATTTGCTTGCATTTGTGCACCATTTGTTACTACAATTTCTTTTTCCGTATTTTTCTTCATGCTTATTTTCATACCTTCAGGAAATTCTATTTCTAGTTCGTCTATTTTAGCATTTCCCATGTCATCAATTAATTTTTTGATTTCTTCGTAATCCATATTTTCCTCCTAAATTTTTTTGAATATTATAGAACTATTATGTCCTCCAAATCCTAATGAATTTGACATTGCATATTTCACTTCTATATTTCTACCTTCATTTGGTACTATATCTAAATCACATTCTTCATCTGGTACTTTGTAATTTATTGTAGGTGGTACAAAGTTGTCTTCTATTGCTTTTATACAAACAACTGCTTCTACTCCACCTGCGGCACCTAATAAATGTCCCGTGTTTCCTTTTGTTGAACTTACCATTACTTTTTTGCTTGCTTCTCCAAATGCTAGTTTTATTGCAGATGTTTCTCCTGCATCATTTAGGTGTGTAGATGTTCCATGAGCATTTATATATGTAATATCTTCTGGTTTTGTATTATTTTCTTCTAGTGCTCTTTTCATGGCTCTTGCAGCACCTTCTCCGTCTGGTGCAGGTGATGTTATATGATATGCATCTGATGTTGCTCCATATCCTACTATTTCTGCATATATTTTTGCATTTCTTGCTTTAGCATGTTCTAATTCTTCTAGAACAATAACACCCGCTCCTTCTCCCATTACAAATCCGCTTCTTTCTTTGTCAAATGGAATACTTGCTCTATTTGCGTCTGTTGCTTGGGTTAAAGCTTTTATATTTGTAAACCCTGCTATACCTGTAGGTGTAATTGATGCTTCTGTTCCTCCTGCTAAAATTGCATCTTCATATCCGTTTTTTATCATTCTGTACGCTTCACCTATTGAATGTGTTCCACCTGCACATGCTGTTACAACAGATATAGATTCACCTTTTGTTCCTAATTCGATTGCTACATTTCCTGCAGCCATATTGCATATGCTCATAGGTATGTACATTGGTGATACTCTGTCTGGACCTTTTTCTATATAATGTTCATTTTCTTTTTCTATTGTAGAAAGTCCACCTATACCTGAACTGATTACAACTCCAACTCTGTTCATGTCTGTATTTTCTGGTGTAATTCCACTGTCTTTCATTGCTTCTCTTGATGCTATTATTGCAAATTGTGAAAATTTGTCTAGTCTTTTGCAACTTCTTTTGTCAAAGTGTTCTTCAGGATTGTATCCTTTTACTTCTCCTGCTAATTTTACTTTGAATTTTTCTGTGTCAAATTCTGTTATTTGTGCTATACCACATTTGTTTTCTTTTATTCCTTTCCAGAATTCTTCTACATTGTTTCCTATAGGAGTTATGGCTCCTAATCCTGTTACTACAACTCTTCTTTCCATTTTTAATTTTCCTTTCTATCAATATATAATCTTTTAAGTTTATCTAAAATTTGCTTTTTTTCAATTTTTATAGTATAATTAATTTTGTAAATATTTAACACCTAGGAGGTACAATTTTTATGAGTGAAAAAGACATCCAGAAACAGCGTAAGTATATTACTGATTTAATTAAAAGTCAGTTAAATATTTTTAAGCTTAACGGAAAAAGCAATCGGGAGATAACCCTTTCTCTTCCAAAAGTAACCGGTGTCAATAAAACATTGGCAAAAAATATTTTAGAAGAAATTCTTGGTTATAAACCTGAAATTACTTTTGATCAGGAGCTTAAGATACTTGACACTTCAACTATGCTTATTACAATAGTATTACAAAAATAATTCACTCGCTGGAGAAGTTATAACTTCTCCAGTTTTTTTACATCAACATACCACCATCAACATTTAAAACTTGCCCTGTTATATATGTATTTTCGTCACCTGCCAAGAAATAAACTGAATTTGCAATTTCTTCACTACTTCCCATTCTTTTTAATGGTATTTGAGCATTTATATTTTCCTTAACACTATCACTTAAAACAGATGTCATATCTGTATCAATAAAACCAGGTGCTACACAATTTGCTAATATATTTCTACTTGCTAATTCTTTAGCAATACTTTTTGTAAATCCTATAATACCTGCTTTAGAAGCGGCATAATTGCATTGACCTGCATTTCCAGATACTCCAACTACTGAACTGATATTTACTATTTTACCTGTTCTTTTTTTCATCATATAAGGTACGATGCTTTTTGTAACATTAAATGTGCCTTTTAAATTGATGTTTATTACTTTTTCAAAATCCTCTGGAGTCATTCTAAGTAATAAACTATCTTTTGTAATTCCAGCATTATTTACCAAAACATCTATTTTTCCAAATTTTGCTATAGCCTGTTTAGCCATGTTTTCACAATCCTCAAAATTTGATACATCTGTTTTTATGAATAAAACCTCAATATTATATTCTTTAAATTCATTTTCTAATTCTTCTAAATTTGTTCTATCTGACACATAATTTAAAACTAAATTATATCCGTTTTTTGCAAATTTAATTGCTATTGCTTTTCCTATTCCTCTTGTTCCGCCTGTTATTAAAGCCACTTTCTTATCTTCCATTTTCTCTTCCTCCTATGTTTGGACTTAATTCTTGTATTGCTTTTTCTAAAGTTTCTACATCATATATATTTATTGTATTTACATCACTTAGTTCTTTTCTAATAAAACCTGTTAATGCTTTTCCTGGTCCAATTTCTACAAATGTATTTAGATTTTCATCTTTCATTAATTTGATTGCTTTATCAAATCTAACTGGGCTAACAATATGCTTTGATAGTATCTCTACCATGTTATCTGTGTCTTTATAAAAAGTTCCGTCAATATTTTTTATAACATTTGTTGTGCCTTTTCGAAAATGAACTTTTTCTAAATCTTGTATATATTCATTTTTTGCATCTTCTAATGCTTTTGTATGAAATGGACCACTTGTTTTTAATGTGACAACTTTTTTTGCTCCATTTTCTTTAAACAAATTACTTGCTAATTCAATTGCATCTTTACTCCCAGAAACTACAGTTTGATTTGAATAATTGTAATTTGCAGGTACTATAAAAATTCCTTTATCTTGCAAGTCCTTGCATATTTCTTCTATTTTTTTTGAATCTAATCCAATTATTGCAAGCATTGAATATTCGCCTTCTGGTAATTTATGTTGCATCAAATATCCTCTTTGTTTTAACAGTCTTATTCCATCTTCAAATTTTAGTTTTCCACTATATATTAATGCAGGATATTCTCCTAAACTTAATCCAACTGATATGCCTGCATGTATTCCATTTTTTTCTAGAATTGCTAATATTGCCAAACTCATTGTAGCAATTGCAATTTGAGTATTTTCTGTTTTATTTAAATCGTCTTGCACATTTTCTTTGTTAGTAGTGTTTTCTTCTTTACAATATTCTGTTCCATTATATTCTTTTCTTGTACCTTCAAAGCATAATTTTGCAACATCTATTTCTGTGATTTCAGACGCTTTTTTAAATACTTCTCTTACTTCTTCATATTTATCATATAAATCTTTTCCCATTCCTACCTTTTGACTTCCTTGACCGGGAAATAAAAATGCTAATTTCATCCTAAACCTCCATTAAAATACTTCCTGTATTCAAGCCTCCACCATAGCCTAAAAGAATAATTTTATCTCCTTTTTTTAGCAAATGTTTTTCAAACATTTCGTCTAATGCTATTGGTATACTTGCACAAAATGTATTTCCTACATTTTCTATATTTGTATATACTTTTTTGCTGTCAATTTTCAATTTATTTGCAATTGATTTCATTATTTTTAAATTTGATTGATGCGGTATTATATATTTAATATCATCAATATCTATTTGGCTTTTTTTAAGCAAGTCCTTTACGTTTTTTACTGTCTCTGTAACTGCATACTTATAAACTTCTTTGCCATCCATTTGTAACTTTTCATTTGCGTTATATGTTAGTATTTTACCATTTTGACCGTGACTTGTTATATTACTGCTATAAAGCCTGTTTTCTTCTGCTTTTTGCAATATAACTGCTCCTGCACCATCTGATAATAAAATTGATGTTGATACATCCTTTTGGTCTATACATTTTGATAATAAATCTACTCCAACTACTAATGGCATTTTTGCTTTGTCTGTTTCAAGATAACATTGCGCTATATCCAATGCATTTACAAATCCTGCACATCCTGCTAAGACATCTATACACATACAATTTTCAATATTAAAATACTCTTGTATTTTATACGATATCCCCGGCATTAGCATATTTGTTGATGTTGTTGCCACTATAATCATATCAATATTTTGCAGATTTATTTGTGAGTTTTTTTCTATTAAATTTTCTATACATTTTATTGCTAATTGTTCTATGTTTTCGTCTTTTGAATAGTGTCTTGTTTGTATTCCCGTTCTTTTGTATATAAAATCTTCTGTTATATTTAATTGTTTTGCTAAATATGTGTTATCTACCTTCGTTGTTGGTAAATACTTTCCTGTTGCTATAATTTCTATATTTTTCATTTTCACCTCTAATTATATTTTTTAATTTTTAGATTCTAATTTTTTCTAAATTATATCCTCCAATGTTTTTATAAAATCTTCTATAATTTTTTGTTTATTTAATTCTTTTCCAGTTTCTTTATATAATGATGTTGCTATGTTTTCTAGTTCATTTGGAAATTTGTCTTCATTTACATTAAAACCTATACTTATTATTACATAGTTGATTTTATTTCCTATTGTGTTGCTTTCTGTTAATATTCCACATATTTTCTTTTCATTTAGCATTAGGTCATTTGGCTCTTTTATTGTTAATTTTATATTGTATTTTTGTTCCATTATTTTCTGGATTCTTTTTGCTATTTCTATTGTTAGTCCTTCTAAGTTTTTTACATTTTTTTGTGGTCTAAATAGCATACTCATTGCTATGTTTTTGTTTGAGCCAGTGTGCCAATTTCTTCCTTTTGTTCCTATTCCTCCTGTTTGTTCTTCTGCTAAAATTGCTATGTTTTCTGTGTATTTGCTATTGTTTTCTTTTAAATATGTGTGTGTTGAACTTATTGTTTTAAATTTTTTTATTTTCATTTTTCTGTTCCTTTTGATTTTTCTTATGTGATTTTATATCAATTTTTTTGTTTTTTCATTAGTCCGAACGGTCAGTTTGAGATTCTATGATTTATAGATTTTTGAAATAATTGGTGTGTGAATTGTAACTTTAAGATTGAATCTTTTGTGAATTTTTTGAAAAAAATCTAGACTGTTTTTATATTTTGTGCTATTATTATGTAGGTGAACAAATGAAAATTTTTAGGAGGTAAAGTTATGACAAAAATGGAAAAAATTTTGGCAATGGTTTTAATGTTTGTTACTATATTATTAGTTAGTTTTAATTTTTTATATGTTAAGGCGGTTGATTTAAATTTGACTGAAAATACTTCTAGTAGCACAAATTCTTCTGATGATGAAGATGATGATAATTCAACTTCTTATGATTCAAATTCTTCTAGAAGTTCTTCTAGTACGAATTCTTCTAGTCTAAGTTCTTCTGCTACAGTTAAAACTACTAATTCTACTGAGTCAGGTTTGGGAATTACTAATATTTTGAATATTATTTTGATTAGTGTTGGTATTCTTTTGATTCTTTTGGCTATTGCTATTTTGATTAGATTAAAGAGTTAATTTTTTGAATAGAAAATAATAAAAAGAAGCGGTTTTAAAATAAGCGCTTCTTTTTTTGTTTTATATTGATTCTTTTATCTTTTCGCCTTCTTCTTTCAATCTTTCTTTAAATATTTAAATATAAGATAGGACGAAAACTAACACCATCTACACTATAGGAAGTATCACGGCAACAACGAACACTTGTCCAACCACTGTCGTCGTAATAATATCCTCCCCTATAGATACAAGGTTCGCCAGAACTGTCAGATGTTTCTGTTGTCCATTCAAGTACATTGCATGCCATATCATATACGTTACATTGTTTATCTATTTTATTTGTTTCAGTTAAAACATTCGTTCCCATATATATCAATGATTTATTTTGTCCTCTATTTTGTAATGAATATTTTGGATTTGTTCCACAATTTTGCAAGAATAATGTTGCTGTATCCCACGCATAACTATTCATTAAATCACTGGTAAACTTTGAACTGTTATACATATTTTGTGCTTGTTGAGCTGCTTGTTGTTGTGTTACATAATTATATACTTGGTCTGTTCCTTTTTCCGTTATTTGTGTTAAAGTATCTCTGGATGAAGTTCTCATAGTTGTTGTTCTTGATTCATATCTACCAATGTAATATCCTCCATTTGTTTTTACGCTATTTTTAAAGCTTGTTATATTTTTAGCAATTGATTTACCATCTATATTTTTTAATGTTGAGGGATTATTTGTATCTTCTTCAACAAAATTTTCAGAATATGCACTTTCAGCTCCGGTTGAAAAATCAAAACTGTATCTTCCTAATTTATTTACAAGTTGAGTACCATCTGCTTTTGCTATTTTATCATTGTCATCATCGCCTTTTGTAACTGGTATCCAAACAAATTGGCTTCCTGAAGTTGCTCCTGTTGTTGCATCCTCTATTACTATTCCTTTGTCAACTGTTGTTGCATCTCCTGTTACTTTAAATCCAGCTGGTACAACTATCTTGTTGTCCTTTTCATCATGTAATTCTGTGTTATCTGTTGCATTTAAAACTCTTCCATGTTGAATTGCTTCTTTAACTGTTGTTCCAGTAAATGCTGGCAAATATTGGTCCACTTCCTTTTCATAATTGTCTAATAGTTTATTTTGTTCTAATGTAGCATTTTCGGACTTTTGTTTTGCTTCTTTTGCTTTTCCAAATAATCCTGTATTTGTTAAAGCAGATATTGAAATTCCTGCTAATATCAAAAGTATAATTATTGTTATTACTAACGCTACTAGCGTTATACCTTTGTTCTTTTTGTTTAACATTATATAAACTCCTCCTATTTTTAAATTTTTCCTTTTATTTGTATTTTTAAATTTTTAATACCTATTATTGCATCCTCCTCTCTAATATTTTAAATTAAAACACTGTTATTTAAAATATTTTTTCATTTGTATTTTTCTAAATATGCATTTAGTATATGTAACATTAAATGCGGATTTTGTCGTATTATATTTTTATTTTACCATAACCAAAACTGTAGTTCAACACTTTTAGATGTGATATCAATTTTTTAACAAAAATGTCATATTACTGTAATATTTTTGTAATATTTAAGATTTTAATTAAAATTTTGCTATTTTTTGTAAGTATATTTTGTCTAATTTTTAAAATAATATTAATAGATTTTTAAAATCAATTTTACATTAAAAAATAAAAGGAGGAACTACAATGAACAAAAAAATTTTAGTATCTTTATCAATTATATTATTCACCATATTTTCATTCACAATCTGTCAAGCAACAGATGATGTAATGAAAGGTGCCACAAATAATATACGTAATTTTGTTGGTGGTGTTGAAAATACTGTAGAAAATGCAGCACTTGGTGCTTCAAATGTATCAAAAAATATTACAAGTGGAGCAGAAAATAAAATGGATGCTGTCCGTACTGATTCTACTATGGGTACTGGATATAATGCTGCACGAACAAGTACAGATACTACCACTGTTGCAGGAATGTCTCAAACTGCTTGGACTTGGCTTATATTAGGTGTTGCTGCTATTGCTATTATTGCAGTTGTTTGGTATTATTCTATGCAATTTACTAATACTGGACGTAAAGGTAATAACAATAATAATGATGATGAATAATATTTAGTAGGATATATTTGCAGTTTTTATTTATTCGTGTTATACTCTTATTATATAAATCAAGCACACCTTTGTGTTGCTGAATTTGATTTTAAATTATTATATAGAATTGAGGTATACATGATGTCTAATGATAAATTAATTGCAAAGAATCCTACTGCATTTCATAATTACAATATAGAAAACAAATTGGAAGCAGGTATTGTACTTTCTGGTACAGAAATTAAATCAATAAGAAATGGAAAAGCAAATCTAAAAGATAGTTATGCTATCATAAAAAATAATGAAGTTTATATTGTTGGGTTACATATTAGTCCTTATGAACATGGAAATATCTTTAATAAAGATCCTTTACGTGATAGAAAGTTGTTGTTGAATAGACGTGAAATTAATAAATTAATTGTTATGACTAAACAAAAAGGGTACAGTCTTGTTCCTTTAAATATGTATTTTAAAGGTAGTTTAGTTAAGGTTGAACTTGGTGTTGGTAAAGGTAAAAAACTTTATGATAAACGTGAAGATATCGCTAAAAAGGATGCTGAAAGAAGAATGTTACAACATATGAAAAATCAATAAATTTAATATTTAAAAGAGCCTATAAACAAATAATAAATTTATTTACTGGCTCTTTTATTTTTGTATTAGAATTTTATTTTTGTATTTCTCCAATTAAATCATAATTGCTTACTTCTATTATTTTGCAGTTCACAAAATTGTTTAATATTGTATTTTCATCTAAATCCTTATTGTTTTTGATATAAACAAGCCCATCTTCTTCAGGTACATCTTGCATAGTTCTGCCTATAAAATATTTTCCATCAAAAGACATATCTTCTACTAAAACTTTATAATTTTTTCCAATTTTATTTGTTAATATTTCTTTTGATATCTCTTGTTGTGCTTCCATAATTTTGTTGTATCTTGCTTTTTTTGTATTGCCATGTATTTGGTCAGGAAGTTTTGCAGCAGGTGTTCCCTCTTCTTTTGAATACATAAAGGTTCCTAACTTATCGAATTTTGTGTTTTTTACAAATTCTAAAAGTTCTTCAAAATTCTCTTTTGTTTCACCTGGGAAACCAACAATTAAACTTGTTCTTAATGTTACGTCTGGTACTTCTTTTCTTATTTTTTCTATTATTTTTGTGACGTCTTCTTTGCTTGTTCTTCTATTCATTTTTTTCAATATTGGATTTGATATATGTTGAATTGGAATATCAAAATATTTTGCAATTTTGCCATTAGTTGCTACAACATTTATTAATTTGTCTGTAATTCCTTCTGGATATGAATATAAGAATCTAATCCATTCTATTCCTTTTACCTTACTTATTTTTTCTAATAATTCTGCAAGTTTGCTTTCTCCATATATGTCAACACCATATTTTGTTGTGTCTTGTGCAATTACAATTAATTCTTTTATTCCTTTTTTTGCAAGCATTTCCGCTTCGTCTAAAATGTCTTCCATTTTTCTACTAACAAATGGCCCTCTTATGTATGGAATTGCACAATATGTGCATTTGTTGCTACATCCTTCTCCTATTTTTAAATACGCATAGTTTTTTCCTGTTGTAACAACTCTTTCCATAAATTCATTATATGTTGGCATTGGAAGTGGTTTAATTTCTGATATTTTCTTACTAGTTTTTGTTGTTGATTTTTCAACTATGTCTCTTTTTATTAAGTCTTCTATTTTGTCCCATAGTTTGTTATACTCATCTATTTTTATAAACAAATCTACTTCTGGTAATAGTTTTACTAAGTCTTCATAATATCTTTGTACCAAGCATCCCATTGCTATTAGATACTTACACTTTTTCTTTTTATATTCTGCCATTTCTAAAATTGTGTTTATTGCTTCTTCTTTTGCAGATTCTATAAATCCACATGTGTTTACTACTAATATTTCTGCATCATTTGGATTGTTTACTATTTCATAATGGTTGTCTTTAAATAGTCCAATTGCTACTTCTGTATCTATTAAATTTTTGCTACATCCTAGTGATATAAATCCTACCTTCATTTTTTCCTCCCGGAAGGGATTTAGGGATGTTCCTTAAAATCCCTTTATAACGGGATTAAGGGACAATCCTTAAAGTCCCTAATATTCCTATTTTCATATTCTTAATATTTGTCAATCTTTATATTATTCTTTATGACTACATATATGTTTTCTTGTTAATTCCATTAAATCTAGTTTTGTAAAACCTTCTACTTGCGTTTTTGTTCTGTCTTTTTTTAGGCATTCTTTTAATAAATTTTCTATTTTTTCTTTATTATTTTCACTTTTCATGTCAATGTAATCTATTATTATAATACCACCAATGTCATGAAGTCGTAGTTGCCTTGCTATTTCTATTGTCGCTTCTTCATTAACTTTGTAAATTGTTTGTTCTACATTTTTTGTTCCCGTGTATTTTCCCGTGTTTATGTCAATTGCTGTTAGTGCTTCTGTTTTATCTATAGTGATAAATCCTCCACATTTTAGCCAAATTTTTCTATTTTCTAGTTTTGCTATTTCTTTTTTTAAGTCGTATTTATCTAAAACATCCTCATTTTCTTTTAGTTCTACAACCATATTTTTTAAATAGTTATTATCGTTTTTTATTTCAACTATTTTTTCATATTCTTTTTTGTCATTTACTGTTATTTTTTTTATTGAATCCTCTGGTAAATCTATTATCATTTTTTGTACTATATTATTTGCTTTTAATAATATGCATGGTTTATTTGATTTGTAATTGTCAAATTTGTTTTTTATATCATTCCATTTTTTTTCAATACTTTTTATTTCTTCTATTATTTCGTTTTCTTTTCCTACTGCGGATGTTCTTATTACTGCTCCATTGCCTGTACTTAAATTTTCTTTAACTAATTTTTTTAGTCTTTGTTGCTCTTTTTTATCTTCTATTTTTTGTGATACTGTTATTATATCTGTATTTGGCATTATAGCAATGTATTTACCCGGTAAATTAATATGTGTGGAAATTCTTGCTCCTTTTAATTGATTACTATCTTTTTTTACCTGTACAAGGATTTTTTGTCCTTTTTTTATAACTGTGCTTATGTCTGTTTTTATTTCTTTATGTTCTTTACTTTCGTCAACTTTGTCTAATATGTCTTTTAGATGTATAAAACTGTTTTTTTCTGTTCCAATGTTTACAAATGCTGATTGCATTCCTTTAACAATGTCTTTTACAATCCCTATATATATATTTCCTTCTTTTCTAATACTTTCTTCATCTAAGTAGTATTCTACTAATTTTCCATTTTCAACTAGGGCTATTTCTTTTTGTTCTTTACTTTTGTTAATAATTATTTCTAGCATATTTTTTCCCTTCTAATTAAACTTGTTCATTGCAATATCTATTCCATTTTTCAGAATTTCTTCTACTGCTTCTGCTGCTTTATGTGTTCCTTCTTTTAAAATTTTTTGTTCATCTTCTGGAACTTTCCCTATAACGTAATTTATCATGTCACTTTTGAATTCTGGTTGTCCTATCCCTACTCTTATTCGTGCGAAGTCTGTTGTATTTAGTTCTTCTACAACTGACTTCATTCCATTGTGTGAACCGGCTCCACCTTTTTTTCTTAATTTTATTTTTCCTTTTTCTATGTCAATGTCATCATATATAACAATAATTTCTTTTGGTTCAATATTATAGAAATTTACCACTTCTTTTATTGATTCTCCACTTAAGTTCATATATGTTTGTGGTTTTAATAATATTACTTTTTTTCCTTGTATTATTCCTGTTTCATATAATCCCTTGAATTTTGATTTTGTTATATTTATATTGTTTTTTTCTGCTACTTCATTTATTGCATCAAATCCCATGTTGTGCCTTGTGTGTGCATATTCGTTTTCTGGGTTTCCTAATCCAACTATTAAATACATTTTTCTTGTATAATCAATTGTCTATTTTTAAATTGATTAACCCCTTTCTTTTATATTAACTTCTTTTGTCTTTAAAGAATTTGTTAAATATTCCTTTCTTGCTATTTGATTTTGTATTTTCTCTTTTGTTTGAATCTGTTTTTTCTATTTTTTCATCATCTTCTTCTATTTCTTCATCTTCGTCATTTTCGTCTTCGTCATCATACTCGTCTTCATACTCATCATCATAGTCGTCTTCATCATCTTCATATTCGTCCTCGTACTCGTCATCAAATTCTTCTCCGTCATCTTCATATTGATCATCATCTTCAAAATTGTCGTCATATTCGTCTTCATATTCTTCGTCTTCTTCATAGTCATCTTCGTATTCTTCGTCATCTTCGTATTCGTCTTCATATTCTTCTTCATCTTCGTAGTATTCTTTTTCATTGTCTGCTTCGTCATATTCATCGTCGTCATCAAATTCAAATTCTTCTACATATTCTGTGTCTTCGTCTGAAATTTTTGTTTTAAAGATGTCATCTTCTATTTCTGTTTTTTCCTCTATTTCTTCTTCATTTTCTTCTTGAGGTTGGAATTCTGATAAGTCTTTTCCAAATTTTTGTGTTACTTCATTTTGAAATACATCATAAATGTTTTTTATTTCTTCGATTCTCCAATAGTTTGAGTTTATTATTGCTCCGGCATTTACTCTTATATTGTTTACTTCTTCTTCAAAGTTTTTTTCTTTGTCTTCTATATTTTTTAGATATTCTTTGTTATACAATTCTTTGTATGCTTTTTTGCTTGATTTATTAGTAATTTCACGTATGATTAATTCGTATAATTTTCTAACTTGTTCCATATCTGCAGTGAAATTTTCGCAAGCCTCTTCCATTAATTTATTGTGAATCTTGATTCCATTTATTGTTGACATTCTTTCATTGTCTAAGAAACTTACTATATATAATTTCATGGCTTTTAAAAATGCTAGTTTTGCACTGACATCACGTAATGTTTTATTGTATTTGTCCATTTTTATGTCGTCATTATTTAGTTCTGTTAATAACCTTCTTGTTTTTTCAAATATAGCCATATAGCATTCTGCTTCTCTTCTTGCTATTGTGATTCTTGTGTTTACGGCATTTTCTATTATTGCTTTATTGAATGGTATTCTTTCGTCTTTACCATTTTCTATCATTATTTCTATTATATTTGTTTTTACTGCTTCTTCGTCTGTGCTTATAAATGTTTTGATATTTTTAACCATTTCTTTATCTATTTCTTTAAAATCATTTGTTATTTTTTCAATTAATTGTAGATGTTTTTTTTCTTCTGCTCTTTTGTCTTTTGAGCACGCATTTCTGTCTTGTTGTTTTTGTTCAAATTCTGTTATTGTTTTTATATATTTTTCTCTTATTTCTTCTAGTTTTTGATTGTTTTCTGAAACAGTGGTTTCTATTTTTAGTAATTTTTTTTCTATAACTTCTGGTTCATCTTCTAGGTTGTCAAATAGTTGGTTTCTGTCTTCTTCTAATTTTATGTTAGATTTATATAATTTTTTTTGTTCTTGCTGAATTTTTCTTATTTCGTTTGCTGTTTCATCAAATTCATTTATTACTTTATCTTCTTCTTCAAGTATAGATTGGTACTTTTGTATTTCTTCTGTTATTTCTTTGTAATCTTTATATATTGTTTTTAAATTAGTTTTTTTGTCAAATCCTAATATAGTGTTAAAATTTTTTTCTAATACTATTGCACTTCTTTCATACATTTGTGGTACCTCCGGCTAATCTCAATTTTTCTACATTTTATCACCTTTATAATAAAAAAACAAGTGTATTTATGCTTTTTTTGTTGTGGTTATATTTCCGTGGTACTCCGTACAACTGTTGCATTATCTGGTATGTTTTTTAATACTACGCTATTTGCTCCTATTTTAACATTGTTTCCTATTTTTATTGGGCCCAAAACTTTTGCTCCAGAACCTACCATTACATTATTTCCTATATCTGGATGTCTTTTGTATTTGTCTTTTCCGGTTCCTCCGAGTGTACTATTGTGGTATATTGTACAATCATTTCCTATTGTTGCAGTTTCTCCGATTACTACCCCCATTCCATGGTCAATTAATAGTCTTCTTCCTATTTTTGCACCAGGATGTATTTCTATTCCTGTTATATGCCTTGCAATTTGTGATATTAATCTTGCTAAAAAATATAGGTTCTTATTGTATAAAAAATGTGCTATTCTATGGAAAAATATTGCGTGAAAACCTGGATAAAGAATTATTGCTTCTAACACGTTTCTACATGCTGGATCTTTTTCTTTTATATTTTTTGCATCTTCATATAAACTTTTTATGATATTTTTCATTTACATCACCTATTATATTGTATGATGTTCGTTTTGGGACTGTTCTTTTGCGTACATCATTGAAAAATGCCTCTTTTAAGAGGACATTTTCTATTTTCCTATAAATATTTGAACATACACTTTTCCATATTTATTGCTTTTTATAACACCTATTCCTGTATAGTTAAAAGAAGAATTTAAAATATTTGCCTTATGTCCAGATGAATTCATCCAGGCTGTAACGGCTGCACTATTACTTGAATTTCCTGCAATATTTTCTCCGGCAGTTTTATATGATACTTTAAAACTATTCAACATATCAAATGGAGAACCGTAAGTTGGTGAATTATGTGAGAAGTAATTATTGTCTACCATATCTTTTGCTTTTATTCTTGCAATATTTAAAACTTCAGAATCCATTTTTAATGCAGTTAATCCATTATTAGTTCTTTGCTTGTTTATTAAATCAAAAACTTCCTTTTCATCACTACTCATTGTACTTGTGTTTGTTGTGCTTCCAGAACTTGAACTACCTGAACTTGTGCTTCCTGATGTCGTTCCACCACTTGAGTTTGGATAAATTGCTTTTACATATTTTTTGCTTACTGCTCCTACATAATCACCTTCAACCTGAACGATATACCAATCTCCAACTCCTGCAAATACTCTTATGTATTCATTTTTCTTGACTGTTGCTACTATATTGTAATTAACACCTGGGCCACTTCTAACATTTAAAATTGTTGCTGTTACTAATCCTGTTGAAAAATCAACTTTGTAGTAATGCTGCATTCCAAATGATTGCGTAAATATACATATTACCATAACAAACAATATTGCACTGCTTACTTTGAATATTGTTTTCTTTCTTATACTAATAATTTTCATACAACATCCCCTTTCTATATAATGTCTATACATATTGTTTGTCTTTTATGTCATTTTATGTCCTTTTGGTGACTGTTCTTAAAAGGTCTTCTTAATTTTTTCTTACTCCTTCTATGTGTATGAATCTTATTTTTTCATAATTATATTCTAATATTCTTTTATTAAATGAATCAAATGTATGTGAACTAATAAATACTTGATTTAAATCTGTGTTATCTTCTATTTTTACTATGACTAAACTATGTGAGAATTTATCTCCATCAAATGAAAGTTGTGCTATATCTCCTAATGCAATTTTATCCTGTCCTACTTCATTTCCATATGGACCTACTGATTTATTTTTAGTCAAAAAATTGTGTAAGAATTCTACACCACTCCATGATGGTGATTTGTTGCTTCCGTTAATATAATACCATCCATTTTGTTTTGAATAGTTCATTACTTTTGAGCCTGCATATATGCATTGTGACACAAAACTTGTGCAGTCTCCTCCTACATTATCAAAATTATAATATTGTGGGTTTCTTCCATATGCCCATTTTCTGGCATATTCGATGACATTATTTCTATTGTAAGGTATTTCTTTCATATTGCATCCTTCTTATTTGAAAATGTCCTTTTTGATGGCAGATGTCTCTCCAAAAAGCCAAAAGAATACTAATAGTATTTTAGTATTCTTCTATTTTTACATATACTTTATCTTCTAGAGAATATTTCTTTTCCACTTCTAATTTTGTAATTTGATTATCATCTTTAAAAGCAAATTTGTTCATGCTGTCTAAAATTGATTTTACAATGTTGTCTATATCAGGTTTTTTTGTTGGGCTTATATTGTTTTCTAACATTTCGTTTATGTCTGCTTTTTTTGTCGTTTTTGGTATTGAAAAATATGCTATTATATTTATTTTTATTCTTCCTTCCAATGCTTTGAATCTTGGATATTTTAGTAGAAAATATTGTTCTACTAATGATTCATAGTCTTTTGTTCTTGTTGGTGTATAAACTACTCCTGTATATGAGTTTAGCCTTGGTCTTCCTTTTCCTATTACTTTTCCTGGTACTTCAAATTCATATATCATTTGTTTTCTCCTCGTTTTATATTAGATTTTCTGGATTTAGTGCTTGCAATTCTGGTAATACAAATATTCCATCTTTTCTGATTAGGACATCATCAAAATATATTTCTCCTCCGCCATATTCTTTTCTTTGAATATTTACTATATCCCAATGAATACTTGATCTATTTCCATTGTCACTTTCTTCTAGTGCATCTCCTGGTGTAAAGTGAAAACTTCCTTTTATTTTTTCGTCAAATAGTGTGTCTCCAATTGGTCTTTCTACATATGGATTTAGTCCAAATGCAAATTCGCCAATATAACGTGCACCATCATCAGTGTCTAATATTTTATTTATCATTTCCGTATTATTTGCTGTTGCTTTTACTATTTTTCCATTTTCAAATTCAAATCTTATATTATTGAATGTATATCCATTATATGTTGTTTCAGTATTGTATGTGATAAATCCATTTACACTTTCTTTTACAGGAGCGGATGCTACTTCTCCGTCTGGAATATTGAATGTTCCCATGTATTTTTCTGCTGATATTCCTTTTATGCTAAATGTTAAATCTGTACCAGGTCCTACAATATGTACTTTATCTGTTTTATTCATTAAATCTTTTAAATTATCCATTGCTTTTGACATTTTTGAATAGTCTAAATTACATACATTGAAATAAAAATCTTCAAATTCTTCTAATGTCATTTTGCTCATTTGTGCCATCGAATTATTTGGATATCTTAATATACACCACTTTGTTCTTTTTACTCTTTCTTCAAAGTGTACAGGTACTGTGTAATATTTGTTGTACATATTCATTATTTTGCTATCTATTTTTGATAATTCTGATGTGTTTGATGATGCTCTTATTCCTATATATGCGTCCATATCTTTCATTCTTGTTTCATCGTGTTTTCCATATAGTTTGATTTGTTCTTCTGTTGCGTTTTCTAACATTATCCTTAATAGTTCGTAATTTACTATGTTGAAATATGGTTTTGCTTTCATTTGTTCTGCTTGTCTCATAAGTTCTTTTGCTAATGGTATCCCGTCTTCTCCTAATACCTCTATTAGTATGTTGTCGTTTTCTTTTAAGTCTATTGAGTATGTTAATAAATTGTGTGCTAATTTTTCTATTCTTATATCTTTCATTTTTATTTTCCCTTTCGTTTTTTGATATTTTATCATATAAATTTAAAAATTAAAAGTATTTTTTATTCTAAAAGTCGTTAGGAAAATGTGTGTGTTATGTTCAAAAGTCCTTCGTAAAATGTGTAAGTTCTTTTGAAAAGTCATTAGAAAAATGTGAGAAAATTCAAAAAAGTCCTTTGATTTTTGTGTAAATATAGACACTATGTTTTTTGTCATAGTGTCTATTTCATTCTAAATTTTTCATCCATTGTTTTTCTTCCTTTTTTATATAATTTATATTTCAACTAAATATTCTTTTAAAAATTCTACAACTCCATTTTCATTATTTGTTCTAGAAGTAATATAATCGGCTTGTTCTTTAACTTCTGGCAAAGCATTTTTCATAGCAACACCAACACCACACTTTTTAAGCATATCAACATCATTTAAGCCATCGCCAAATGCAATAATATTTTCATTTAAAATTCCTTCTAATTTTGCAACTTCAGCTATTCCTTTATATTTTTCAACACCTTTTTGAGCGATTTCTAGCCATTTAACTTCACCAAAACTATCTTGCATAATTTCTACTTTTAACATTGGAAATTTTTTTGTAAATATTTTTAAATATTCTTCTACAAATTCATTATTAATAAATGATACTGATACATGTATTATTTCGTTTATATTCTCTAAAAATTCAGTTATATTAACTGTTTGGTCATAATGGTGTATCTTATTTCTATCACATATATTTATAGTCATAAATTTGTCTTTATCATAATACGAAGCAATATTCTCTACAATTTCATTTGACAATGCTAGCGCATATACTTCTTTCCACTCTTTGTTTATTTCATTATTTTTAAAAACGGCTGCTCCTGCGTCACTAACAATATAATTTGTAAACTCTGCTCCATCTGTTCCAACAAGCGCTCTGTTTAAAATTCTTCCTGTTGCTATTGTTATTATATATCCTTTTTCTTTTAATTTTTGTAAATGTACTTTGGTTGCTTCACTTACTATTCCGTCACTGTTTAATAGTGTTCCATCCAAATCTAATGCAATTAATTTTTTGTCCATTGCAATCTTCTTCCTTTTTTCTGATTTTTATAATTTTATTTTTCCATTTTATCTTATAATTATTCTACGATTTTATTTGTCTTTACTTTTTGCCATTTATTGTCTATATTATAAATTTGATTTTTAGATTACAATTCATATATATTGGCTTTTAGAATTATTTTTTGTATTTTTGTTTTATCATCTAATGAAATATTCCATCTGCTTCCTGCTATACTTCTTTTAATTTTGTCTTCTTTAGTAGGAGCTCCTAATAATTTGTTGAGCTGTTTTTGTAAATTTACTTTGTTTGTATATATTGATAGCATATTTTCACTATACAATACATTTATTGTTGTTTCTGTTTCTGATTTGTTTGGTTCCTTGTATATTTTTTCCATAATTTGCTCCCATTGCTAAAATTTTTGTTCTACTTAAGAAAATGTCTTTTGCATATATTCTATATTTTTCTTTTGTTTTATATTTTATCACTAAAATATGTACTTGTTTCTTGTAAATCTTCAAAATTATGTTGTCTTAAAATTTCATATGTAATAATTGCAACAGAATTTGACAAATTCAATGACCTTAAAGTTGGTAACATTGGTATTCGTATTGTTTTTTCGTCTAAATATTTTTCTAGTAAAGGTTCTGGTAACCCTTTTGTTTCTTTTCCATATAATACAAATACTTCGTCCATTGTTGAATAGTCTATGTCTGTATATTTTGTAGTTCCTTTTGTTGTTGCAAAAAACATATTGTTTTCTTCTGGTTTGTATTTATTTAAAAAATCTTCTAATGATTTATGTTCTTCTATGTCTAACTTGTCCCAATAGTCTAGCCCTGCTCTTTTTACTGATTTTTCGTCTATTTTGAATCCTAGTGGGTGCACTAAGTGTAGTTTGGCTCCTGTTATTGCACATGTTCTTGCTATATTCCCAGTATTTTGTGGTATTTCTGGTTCTACCATTACTATATTTAATTTCATTTTTATTACCTTCTTTTTATTTTAAATTATACATTATTGTTTTCACATTTTATCATAAAAAATTAAAAAAAGAAAGCGTTTTGCTTTCTAAATTTGTTGTCTTTAGTTCCTGTTTTTATTTGTTATTATCTTAATTTTTTTCAATAAAAAATTTATTGACTGTACTTATAAATAAAATCAAATAAGAAATTGATACTAAAAATCCGCCTAAAACATCACTTGTATAATGCACACCTAAATAAATTCTACTTACACCGATGGCACAAATCAAAATGCTCAAAAGTACAATTGAAATCCATTTAACATATTTATTTTTTACATATTTATAAATTAAATATATTAGATATCCATAAAACGCCATACTTACCATAGAATGACCTGATGGAAAACTGTAACCTGTTTCTTCGATTATTCTAAATTCTGTAGGACGTGGTCTTTGTAATATTCTTTTTAATAGTTGATTTAATATCGTAATTATTATCAAATTTGAAAATATAGATAGCCCTATTTTTTTATTTTTTATTAATATAAATAGTATTACTGTTAATGTAATTAAAAATATTGCTCCGCCAAAGTTTGTGATAAATTTTGCTATTGGTGTTGTAAAATCTGATATTAAAAATGTTGATATTATTTTGTATCCAATTATATCTCCCTTCATTATTTCTTTATTGAATACATCTTCTGCTAATGCTAGAAATCCGATTAATGCTATAAATAACACAAGCCATTTAAAGTTTTTCTTTGTAATTTCTTTTATTTTTTCTTTCATTTTTATATAATTTCCTCCTAATAATTTCTTTATATATTATTAAAGGTATTTTCTATCCTTACATATGTATTTTTTTAATTCCTCAGTAGTATATTTGAAATCTTTTTCTTCAAACTTATTACTTAATTCTTCTAATTCTAATTTTAAGGCTTTTAATCTATTATTAAAAACATCATATTCTTTTGAATATTCATCATCTACAATATTCAAACCGTATATTAAATCTTTTTTGATAAATTTATCTATTACTGAACAAATCATATTACAACCTGGATTACTTCTTTCGGCTTCTAAATATTCATTTAATTTTTTAGAAAATTTTAGATCTTTATTTGATATCTTTTTATACATTAGCATTTTATCCCATTCAATAACACCACCGTAAAAGCCAAATCCTGTAAAAAATGTTACATCTTTTTGCAGTTTTCCTTTTGACATTTCAAATAACATCTTCAATCTTAATTCTTCTATTTTGTTGTCATCTACAAATAATATAGAATCATATCCAAAAGTAGTTATAGGTTTCATAGTTTCTAAATTAATATTTTCATTTTGAGCCTTATTTTCAAGTGGGTATATATCCTTATTATAATATCTCCATTCGTCTTCATTATCACGAGAGTATATTTTGTCAAATACATTTTTAAATTCTGGTGCTAATTTAAAAAATCTATCTATCCAATCATTTCTTGCTGTTGTGCATAGTATAATATCAATATCCTGTTTTTTTACTTCATATAATTTTTTAAGTAATATATCTAGATTGGGTCTTAATACCATTGTCATTTGATTGCCTACATCATATCTACTTTGATATATTCCATGTTCTAAAGTTTCATCTAAATCTAATATAATGACTTTTTTGGTTTTTTCCATGTATTTCTCCTTTAATAGAATGCTACTACAAAAATTTGTAATTTTTTGTTATGATTATACCAAAAAAAACTACTATATTTCAAGTAGTTCTTTGAAAATAAAAAAAGATGTGTGTAGGTTAGTCAATCATTTGTGACTCTTTATATTTTAATCTATCTGTGATATTATTACCCATAAGAGAGCACCTCCGATATGTTTATTTTTGGTCATTTAAACAATATCATTTTTGTGCTCTCTTTTCAATATTTTATTTTCAATCTTCTTGTGACATATCTATTTTAAACCTATACATAATGTGCTTTTACATTTTCACTACTAATAAAATTTAAAAACAAATTAAAGGCTTTTGCTTATTGTAACTTATTTTTTATTTTATAATAGTTTTAAGGGAGCTTATTCAAGCCCCCTCTTTTCTTAGGAAAGAAAATGAAGATCATGTTTTTCCATCCAGTCCTCAATCAACTTTAGTTTACCTTTTCCCAATCCTTTAATTTTTAATAATTGTTTAGGTGAAGAATGTATCAATTCGTTTATAGTAACATTCTCAGAATATTCTGGAATCTCAAGAATATCACCAATTTTATAACACCAGCGAGGTTCCAAAGGAAAATCATCACACGATACTAATGTGGTATCATAATACGAATCTGGAATATTTTTATATTCTACCAATTTTTCCTTCATGCCTAACAATTCTTCTTGCAATTGATTAAGCTCCCGTTCTTTTTGTTGTATTTCTTTCTCCATTTCTCTTATTGCAATTTCTTTTGATGTCATTACTATTTCCTCCTAGTTGAAATTTATTTGAATCATTATAACATTTTTATGTAAATTTAGCAAGACTTGTAAAAGGGATTGCTAATCAAAATCAGCAATCCCTTTCGTAAAAACTACAATTATCTAAATCTCTGGATAATATCCTGCCAGTTATTATATCTTTGCTTTTCGCATACTTTCTGGCAAATCGGATTTGAGATTAATACCTGATACATTTTGTCCTCATCAAAATGATAAACATCACCAAATTCATGCGGTGTATCTTCTTTTAAGATTGTAAGCATTTTTTCAATCTCGCCATTAGGTAAATTTCCAATCTGCTTGCATACCTTTCTGAAAAAGGACATGCTGTGGTTATTATCCTGAACAAATCTGGTATTAAAAAACCTCTGATTCACTCCTCCGTTGTTTTCTGCTGCAATTCCTTGTGCCACACCGGATAAATTCTTCCTTGTTGGATGTTCTCCAGCTAAACCGTCATAATGTACGCTCATTTTTGTCCTCCTGTTAGTTTTTACTGAATCTTTAATGCAAAATTAAATTGCATCAATAAATGTTGAGTGTCGCATATTATCTTAACATATTTTTGTAATTTTGTCTACTGTTTTCATAATATTATATTTCACTTTTCTTAGTATCATATTACATATAATACTACTCGAAATGATTTTCTATTATATTCATTGTCTCCATTAGAATTTCGTACACTTGCAGTAATCCCATATTTATTTTCAAAATATCCTTGGATCTATGTCAAGTTTTTGGACACAAAAGCGTGGAATTTTTACGCTGACATT